>Ga0138256_10002239_pt1 | contig 20856 bp, 14 predicted proteins | sample KNB2016incub_MG_FD_105486 | JGI IMG/M metagenome (GOLD analysis project Ga0138256, IMG submission 105486) | Active sludge microbial communities from wastewater in Klosterneuburg, Austria - KNB2014incub_MG | ecosystem: Engineered > WWTP > Activated sludge > Unclassified | place: Austria... | reverse complement strand
GTTCTAATTCTTTTGACGATCTTCAGCGACACCGTCCCTGCTGATTTCAGTGTTCGGACGGCTTGACGTTGGAATTGCCACTTTTATTTCTTTCCCCACTTCTTTATGAGGCGTTTGCTTCGAAGGTACCTTCAGTTCAACAACTGGCTGGATGAACCATCAAAGAAACAACCCTACCGGCAAGGGATAGGGTTGGAATTGACCGTGCTTGGTTTGTACGGTCTGCTGGGAATAGGGCACATGTGGCTCCGTTTCCTGCGGTGAGGAGAGAATGCCAGACAACTGCCTTGCTTGTCAAGCAGTTTGTCCTGTCAGTTGTAATCGTCGGAGGCTGCAATAGCCCAGATGAGGTCACTGACTGATTCAACGGTCCACCTGGTCCGTTTCTCTCAACGAAGAGCGACTTCTCCGTCGCTCTTCGCTCTCTTCTTGATGCGTCTCGCGGTTCTGCGCTGAAACAATTCATCAGCTTCAGTTCGCGAGATGACATATTCTGTGAATCGCCTGATTCAAGAAGTTGCAAAATCGGCGTCACAATTTCTTCCGAGTCCGCGTCATTATTGTTGAGTCGGCTGCAACGATCAGCCTGTTCCAATGTGTGACGCCTCGCGAATTTCCCCGACACTGTTTTCAAAATCTTCTGACTTTCACGTCATAAATGAACAAGTACAACCGTCTATTACTATGAATAGAGTAGTCATTCATTTCTTGTGACTCCCTCCAACAATGGTTGAACTGAATCAACCGTCTTGACGATGGCAACGGCACGACGCCATGTTGCCTTGGCCAGCGACCCACGATGATGTCGCCGACATCGGCCGTTCTTTCCCCACTGTGTCTGCGTCTGCGCTCGCGGTACGCCCTGGCCAAAAGTCTTCCTGGGTTTTCACAATTAGTCGGAAGGAAATAAAAATGACGTCACCATCACCAACATCAGTATTAATTCCACATCACAACGCTCCAGTATCGGTCGTGACGGATAGAGATATGGGAATTGCGAACGGCATGTCTATGGACGGCCTGATCGATCATGCTGGCGAAATCGATCGACAATATACGTATCACCAAGTCTCCACAAAATGTGTTGCTCGAGTCAGTGAGGACAAAATTAGTATCGGCGATGATAACTTGGAACTCACAGCTCGGGGCTGGTCACAGTTGGCGAACGCCTGCAAAGCACCCGCCGACTACTGGGGTCAGCTACCGTCTGAACTTCGAGCACAGAATGCACAGTACCACCTGGACAATCAATCAGCCTCGCCGGGAACGAATCGCAAGCGTTGTTCCGTAGAGGCCGTCGCAAATCAAAATCGATTTGTCGGATTTCGATCGATACATCTGATTCATCTGGAGTTCACGGATGTCCTGAGTGCGATCGATGATGTTCTTGGTGAGGCTCGAGATTCTTACTCAGTCAACAAGCTATTCGTGAGCGACGATTCGATCTCAGTTGAGCTCACGACGCCACGAATGACTCACGCAGTACAGGTGGGAGACGACGTGCAGGGCGGCATTGCAGTTTCCCACTCGATCCTCGGCAATCACTCGACAACGATTGATCTTTTTGTGCTTCGTTTGCTATGTCAAAACGGATTGGCGCTTCGGCATTGTGTTGGCCACGCAACAATCACACGTAGTCGGCGGCTAAAAGATAACGGGGCACAGTCTCGGAGTGCGGCTAAAGATCAAATTCAACGGATGGTAGTCGAACGGCTCAAGCATCAAACGTCGCTCTTCGGGAGCCTGTCTCAACTACCCGATGCACAAATTGCACGAGCTGCTGGAACTGACGATGAAGAGGCGATTCGCAGGTTTCTCATGCCATCACTGAGGGCGACCCATTTGTGGAGTGATCAACTTTGGCGTCGTGTGCTCGCTCCGGCATGGCGGCACGTTCACGGCGGAAACGGCGAACTGAATGAATTCGCGGCGGTGAACACGATCACTTACGTTGCTACGCATCAAAGAGATCTTACTTTTCGTCAGCGTAGAACACTGGCACGATTGGCTGGTCTGCTCTCGTTTCGTCGAGTTCATGTATGCCCCAATTGTAACCGTACGGTTCTTGGGAACTGACGCGGCTAATTGTCGCACAATCAACTTGTCCTTTTCTGAGTTTGCGTCTGCGCTCGCGGTACGCCCTGATTGAGGAGTTTTCGAATGGCAATTCGCATTGCGTTGTCGGTTAAGGCGCTAGCTTTGGCGGCGTTTTCTGGGCTGGCATTGATTGCCCCCGCATACGCTCAGGACACGGAACTGACATGTTTCGCTGACGTATCCGAGTCCATGAAGGGCTCGAAGATCGAAGCCGTGAAGGAGTCGATGGCTCTGTTGACTGCGATTGTGGATCAAAACGTGCGACTGCAGTTCATCGCCTTTAACGATCAGGTGCAGACGTCGAGCATCCACGCTGCGGATTCACCAGAGAATCAGAAAGACTTCGATCAGTTTATTGCCTCGCTTCAGGCTCTTGGCGCCACCAACTATCTGAACCCAGTTAATACACGTAAATGGGCAAGTCCGTCGGTCGGAATTTTCCTTTCGGACGGCATGCACAATGGCAATGCCCTGGAAGTTCGAGACGCAGTCAAAGCACAAATGCATGGACGAATGCAGCTTCATACCGTTGCGATCGATTGTGATCAACCAGATGCGGAACAGCTTCTGATTGAGATGGCGACGGCGACCGGTGGCAGCTTCTGCAGTGCTCGAACTTCTGAGGATGTTGTCAGACGCTTTGTTGAAGTCGGTGTGCGTCACGGTTCTTACCGAAGTCACCGGCCCGTCGAGAGCGCGATAGTGTTGCGGAGAGCTGTCGGTCGGGTGCTGGCCTTTGCCTATGACGGCGAGATCGACATTCGATCAAGTGCTCCACTTAATGTTCGGAAACACGTGGCGAATCTGCCTGGCGAATCCGTCGCATTGGTTTCCGTAATCTGTGAACAGCCGACGGACTTAACGATTTCCCTGATGAATCCAAAGAAGTCTACGGCAAGACTGGGCGACGTGTATGTTCAGGATCTTCCCACTCAAACGTTTGATGTGGATGCACCAAGTGGCAGTGTTGCAACTGGAAGCATTGTACAAGCTTCCTTTGGATTCTCACATGCGGGCCAATCTGTTCAGCCGGGGATCGGCACAGCAGCACAAGTCGATGTTTTGGACAACGGCGGCCAGGTTCTGAATTCCGTGCGAGCGATGCCGAAGCCTGGCGGCCAACTCGAAGCGTCAGTGCGAATGCCGCGAAACGAAGGTGCCGTCACCATGAGAGGCACATCTCGATGGGTTCGAGATGGGCGAGAGTATTCCCAATCTGACGAGCGAACAGTTCTTGTCCAGTCCGCTCCGGAACTGATTCTTTCGCCCCAGCAAATCACAGGAAGTTATCCCCGGGGCAAAGAGTTTCGGATTCCGCTGAAAGCAACATGGAAGGACACGGGGCTGGTTGCCGACGTATCAAAAGCGGATCTCGTCCGACCAGTTGCTGGATTGCGTCTGGAATCTACGACCATCACTGCAATCGGAGCAGACCTGCATTTTCTCGCGGGTCGCAGTGGGCCAATTGATGGATCGGTCAAATTTTCAGCGACGCGGGATGGTATCGCGGCAGTCGCGGAATTGCCGTTTGGGTTTGTGATAACGTCAGATGATTCAGGTCTGCATTTGCCTGCGACTCGACGAATCGATTTGCCAGACACGATCAGTGGTGGCTCGGGGTCAGCCGCGGTTGAGTTTCCGACGCAGGACAAGGCGCCGGTGACATACACGCTCGCGATCACAGATGCTTCGTCTGACGATGCCGCAGTTCCTATGTCGCTGGACATAAAGGAGATCGAGGTAAGCAACTCGAAGCCCGGACGAGCCGTGGTCTCGTGGAACGCGATTGACGCACCTACGGGTACGTATCGAGCAACGATCACCGCATCCACGCTGGCGTTGCCTGATCAGGACTGGGTCACCGAACTTGTGCTTCCCGTGACGCCCGCATTGTCAGCAGCAGCCATTGACGTGCAAGTCGTGCCCGGTCGAGCTGCCAAGGCCGTTGTGCAAATCCAGAATCGATCGTCCGTGGCGATCAAGGGGCTGACTCTCGAAGCACCGGACTTTGACGACCAGGTTTACACAAACATTAAGCCGACCGAGTTCCTCGTTCCGGCCAATGGTTCGAAGCAGTGTCCGATCGAGTTTTTGCTGAGTCCGCTTTTCACTGAGCTCGGCATCAAGGAAGCAACGATCAATGTTGTCAAGGAAGGGCACATAGTCCTCCGGGTGCCTGTCAAGGTCACGATTGTTGATCCTGCTGACCGGCCTGTCTTCAAGATCACACCATCCCCAGTTCGTCTGAATGGTTCGCCCGGAGATGTTTTGCAGTTCAAGCTGCTTGTAAGAGCCACGGACGAACTGCCGTCTGCGACAACGTTGACAGCCAGCATCGGCTCTTTCAGCGACGCACAAAAAATACCGACCATCATCACAGCTTCGCTCGTGGCGGATGGCACCGACAAGCTTAGAACGGTCGCATCGACGGTCAGCCTGAAGGGCATCGTTGTGTGCCCGCGACAAAGCGGCGTCTATGCGGGCGAAATCGAGGTCAATGGAAGCACTGGTGGAAGCAGCAACGTGCTGGTTCACCTTGTGGTGAAGTGAGTTCTTCAGTCTTTTTTCTTAAGGGGAAATGCAATGGTGTTGATCAAAAAGAAACTCAGAGATTGGTGCATCGGGATCGCGAGTATCGCGATCATGATGCAGAGCACGGCGGCTCAGCAGATCGTCACAGCGAATGCGCCCGATGCCAAAGCGAGTGCAGGATCTGTAATAGATCAGGATGCCTCGCAAACGCAGTATCTGATCATTCTGGTGGATCGGTCGTCCTCAACAGGGCAGTTATCTCCATCAGAAACACAGCGGGCTGTTATTAAGCACTCCATCGATACGGCTGGTTTGGCGATGCAACCGGTTCATTTATTGATTATCTGCTACGGCGGTGATGGTGTTCAAGTCTTTGGCGAGAACGGCCAGCCTACAGTCGCGTACGAATCGCTGTTGAAGCAGGTTCTTGATAAGTGGCCAGCAGCATCAGGTGGAACACCCATGGATGAAACGTACGAAACTCTCCTCGAAATAGTCCGTGATCTCCCCGACGACGCTCGCACGACTGTTGTGCAGATGACTGACGGCATCCCGGATTCAATGCGGCTTCGTCCCGAGACTTTTCAAGCAGTCCGGGATTCAATCGCTCTCAAGCGAGAGGCGGTTCTCAAAAAAGCGGATGGCTTCCCTGCCAACGTTCAACAAGAGCTTTTGCGACTTTTTGAGCAGCCGCTTCTCGATTCACGAACCAAAGAGTGGCAGTCCTTATATGATCAACAGTTGCCCCTCGAACTGCAGCGAACGCTTGATCTGGCCGTTGCTCTAAAAAAGGAGCACATACGATTCGTGACAGTCGATTTTATCAACAGTCCTCAGTTGGCGGAGATTCATGCAACTGCCGGTGGCGTTCCTGAAGACCTGATTGTCACCAGCCCTAACGACATCATCTCGAAGTTACACGAACGCAAGATCACGGCTCTGCCTAGACTCGTGCAGATGCCGACTCTCGTTCTCGAAGCTGACGCACAGGCGTTTGAGCGTGAAACCGAAATACCGCTGGAGAAAATTGCCGAAGCGGCGCAGGTCGTGATTGAACTCCAACCAGCAATTCCAGATTTCTTTTTGAACAGTACGCTCAAAGCCGAGTACGCGGGGAGGACTTTTGATTTCAATCCTGATGCTGGTGCTGGAGAAACATCAGTGGCCCTTGATGGCGATGGGGGCGTTGCGACGCTGACGTTGAAGCTCGATGATCTGCGGCCGGATGAGACGGTCAAACTGTCGTGGGAGTCGCTGAACGGCAATATGACGGCTCCTCGTTGCTCGATCTATACTTTTTTGAGAATGAAGGAATCATTGAAAGCCGATTTCCGACCAACATTCGTGCCTGTCGATGTGCATGCGCCCTTCAAGCTATCTTCGTCGAACAAGGTGGCGTTTAGTTTTGGCCTTCAAAATGTTGATGCGACTGACATTGTCAAGGTCAGCACTGTCGAAGCGGTTTTTCGCAACAAACGCGGGCTCGGACAACCCGTGCGAGTGTCAATGACGCCGGATTCAAAACATCCGGAACGCGTCGTCTCCGATGAAATGAAACTTGAAGGGGGAAGTTACGACGTTCATCTACACGTCCGTTTGCCCTCGGGTATTGATCTTGAGTTGACGTTGCGAGGTCACTTTGATGTGTCGCTTCGGAATGAAGCTATCACGGTTGAATTGCCATTCGGGAATGAAGTTGACGAACTGGTCAGCGAACGGCGGAGCCATGTGGATTTTGGTGAACTCGGTGATATTGCGATGGGCTCCACAAAGCTAGTGTACCTTCGCTCCAAGGACCTTGAGTATCCGATCTCGATCAAGCTGGATGGAACGCTGTCTACATCGGGTGATGTCATTCCAACAACACAATGGCTGAAATTTCAGCCTGTGGAAATCACGTTGCAACCGGGCAAAGCCGTCCCCGTGAAGATCACTGTTGCGTTACCAACAGATATTGAGCCCGGCATTGTCGATGGCCCTGTTGATGGCCAGTTCACAGCCACGCTGAGCGACACCGATGTCGCTTTGCCCGTGTTCCGATTTAAGCCTGTGGCCAACGTCAGCGATGAAGAGCCGGTGAATCGGCTCACGTTCGAATTGCGGCGGCCTCATGTCTCTATCAGAGTCCCCCACGCATTCCATGAATGGAGTGACGGCCGTTCAGAGATGCAAGTTCGTGTCGATATCAGGCGTGCCTTCTCACGTGAAGTCAACGTTTGGGTACGACACAGTAGCGGGTTGCCGCGAACCGTAAAACTGGCCCCCGCAAAGCTGTTTCACGATCGCAATGGTAAAACGATTCCACAATTGAGGCTGGTGCCAGTCCCGGGCGAATCTCTGGTCCGAGTAATCAAGAAGGATGCATGGGCCTGCTATCAGTTTATGCTGGAAAGCGACGATGATTGTCAGACCGACGCTGCAGAGGGCTTGATCGAAATCTACGGTCCAGGTGTGGTCAGCCAGACGGTGCGCGTTAAGGTCCTCAGTCGGGATCCGATGCTGGAAGCCTGGATCTTTATCATCGTTGTCATCATCGCTGTGATAGCATCGATTCTGGCGGTGAAGCACTTCGTACCGTACCTGCGTGAACGCAAACTGATCTCCGGCAAAGAACATTTGCTGACGCCTGGACGCGGGCTTGTAGGTCTGCTCTCTGTGCAGATGTTGGGCAAAAATCGAGTGTCATTGATTCCAGCCATTGATTTGGAATCGACAGACAGGATTTCGGGTGTTGCAAGGAAAGTACCGGCGTCCGTTCCGATTCAGATCAAGCCGGAGGATATCGAAAAGAATCCTCTCGTTCTTCGTATGCCCGGCGAAGAGCCTGGTGTTGTGCGAATCACTGAAGTGGTCATGGCCGATGGGGCTGATCCTGAAGTGCGCCTGGCGATAGACGAAGGTGGAGATTTCAACAAAGCGGCCACTAGTCGCAAGCACCACATTTGGGCATGGGTGGCGGTTGGCGGCTTGGCCTGTTGGCTATCCGTGTGCTTGCAGAATCCAAGCGTCGTACGCAGTCTTCAATGGCTCCACGACGCAGTCACCTGGAATTGAGTTTTGTGCTGATGTCTCATCGTGTTTTGGTTCATTCACTTCATTAAGGAAGAAGTTCATGTCAACGAATTCGTCAATCGTTAATGGGCATCGCCATGATGCTCGATCAACAAACTTCAAGAACAAGTCGCCAGCGTCCGATTCGACGGAGGGTCGCCGTTCTGAATCGACATCCCGGCCTGTGGGGATCTTGCTCAGCGACACCCGTAATGAATCGCCGCAACTGGCGACTGATCGCAGCAAGTTTCTCATTGGCCTCGGAACGCATGGCAGCGAGGTTACCGATAGCGTTTTGCGGCTGGTGGAAGATCAGTTTGGGATTTTCCCTTCGAGTTGTTCACATTTAACCGTTGATGCGGCTGATGGCACCAAATATCGTCATCCCAACCGCCACAAACAGTTTGGGTTCAATGGCATCGGTACTGTCGCTGCATTGGGAAAGGAAGCATTTCGGTGCGTGTACGCGGACGTCATGAAAAACCTTCAACTGTCGATTGAAGACTTAGACACGAGTGATGTCAATCTACCTGTGTCAAAGTCCGCTCGCGAGGCTCTTGATATCGTAATTATTGCTGGTAACGGCGGTTCGTCCGGGGGAGCCCTGGACGAGTCGATCACGATGGCCCATCAATTGTTTCAAAAACTAAGAGTAACCAGTGCCAGACTGAAGCTGTACTACATCAGTCACGAAGCAGCTCTCGACGATCCGAGCCGCACAGTCAGTCAGAATCAGCGTTCCGCTGTCATGCAAACGGCAGCATGTAATCTGGCCCGTCTCGCATCGGATTTCTACACGAATGGTCGTCGAGAATATCGGCAACCTGGAACTGACGCGTTCTCGATGCCAACTAATGAACGTGTTTGGGCTCATTATGTCATGAGCGGCTCAAACGGACATCATCGGATGACGTTAACGGATGATTTCAACCTCATGATGTCGCACGTGATCCTCAACATCGAGTTCACTCACGGCGGCATCTCCTTGGAAGACCGCGTAAAAGACAGCGAAATGTTGCACGACTTTCGCCGCAATGCCATGGACATCCTGTAGTGGTCTCCGCGAGCCCCGTGCATTCTATTCGTGGTCCGGCTGAGGGCAATCTGCGTTGGATTGCCATCAGCCATTTCTGCCTGCTTCTTCGAACTCACTTCACGATGCGACTCAGTCGTTACTCAACTTCACGTCGTTCACTTGTGCTTCTTCAATCTCTATTGCTTCGAGGACTTTCGACATGGTTATGAAATCCCCAGCTCACTATGCCAAACCTCCTCTCTCTGGGCGGTCAGCAGGTGTCGCCCGACTAACAGTTCCGTTCTATCAGCTGCAGAGACAATTTGTCGCTCAGTTCGCGATCAAGGTTGTAAAGTACATCAATCGCGGGCAACTGCTGGCTGATGTTCAAAGTTTCCTCGAAGAGAATGGTTTCGTTCACAGTACGATTGCGATGCGGGAATTGTTCCAGGGCTACGAACATCGACCTGCTCAATGCGACTACTCACGGAACAGCATCGATCAGGTTCAGGCATTGGCGGAAGACCTTAGTGCTGACGATGGTGCCTGGCGAGAGTATTCGTCTGTCCTGCATGATGCCGCCATGTCGCAGTGCACAATGTTGCTTTCGAATCTTTCGGTACTGATGGCGAAAACAATGCGATCCAACGGACAGGGCGCTGTCCAGCAGATCGCCAATGCGATCAGGGAAAAATTGCGTTTCGAACTGCAGGAATTGTCAGAGAGCAATTTGGAGGTTCCGCTGCACGATCTGCAGAAGATGAAACAGCAATTGGGATACGTGCGAAACCTGCACACGAAGTGTAGTTGGCCCGTAAAGCTGATCCGCAGTTTCCTTCCTTCGCATCGAATTGGCTTTCTGTACTCTCATGCAGTTAAGAGAACAATCTTGTCACTCGCTAAGTCCGTAAATAGCGTGCAGAAAGATCGGTTTGCCATTCAGTGCCAGCGAGAACGTATCAAGGCATTGCAGTATTTGTTGGGCACGGACGGCGAGCCGGGGGCACTGGCCGACATCGAGTCCGCAGCGAATCGGCTCGATAGCGTCTTTCGTGCCATTCACGGATCACTCACTGCCGAATTTGATGCGTTAGCTGCCGCGCCACCGTCAGCGATCGAGATTCGGCTGATATCTCAGATCAACGAAAAGCTCGATCCCACTTCCGCTGAGACACTCTACGATCTCTTTATGCAGTTGGCCGCCCACGTGGGCTGCACTCCGAAGAAAATTGCAGCCGCGATATTCAAGAAAGGCTTGCGTCTGAAAGGCGAAACACGGACTCCGTCGGATTGGCTGGATCTCGATCCTACACAAGTGAGTCGCGGCTTGCTGAAATTGATCGAGCGACAATTCGGCTGCACTGATGACGTCATTCTGCATCCGACTGAACCGGTCACTGTTGCCGATCATCTGGCTCAGTTGTCGCTGTTGCACCCACGATTGAAACGCAGACTGCTACAAGCCATACCACAGTTGCTGGATCGCTCGAAGCCGTACGCCGAGTTCGCGCCGATGCATGAGGTCGAGGAGATCGTGCAGAAATTCCTGTATTGTTTTCCAGAGCACCGAAAAATGTGGGTACGTTTGTTGTCGGGTGACGTGGCGGAGTCTTCAAATGCAAGCCAGTACGCAATGAAGCATCCGTACCAAATTGAGCTGCTGCAGGTTCGAGTTGGCGGATGTATTGGTTCAATGCCCTCATTTCTTCGAGCGAGTGTTGCGGCCTGTCTGGCAGAACGGGATGGAACCATTCCCGCACATCTGGATCGCCATGAATTGCCAGAGATGCGATTGCTGGATCAAAGAGTTCGTGAAATTGCCGACTGTCGTACTCTGTTTAATTCGGGACGATCGATTGAGGCGATTTCTCCAGTGAAAGATGCAAGTCGGTTTGCATTGAGTCGCCCAGATTCTCGCGTCCACGACGCCTTTGCTCCCCGCCAATGGGTCGCTGCTGAGTTACCCGCCGAAACGATTCAGCACTTGTTGCTGAATGATGCGCGACTGACTGGCTTTCTTGTTCGAACGTTTCCGCAACAGTCGGATCTGGGGGACGTTCTTCGCTTCTATAAGAACGAAGACTCTGCACTGAAGCTCGTGGAGGAACTGGTGGGACGCAATGTTCTGATCGATGTCGGCGGCCTTTATCACGTCAATGCAACGTTCACGTCGCTACCGATGGATGCACCACGCCAAATTGTTCGATCAAAACGCGGGCCGCTCGTTGGTTTGTCGGAGCAGGAATTCATATCCGAACTTTTCAAGAACGATCAGCTCTACTGTCTTGTCTTTTTCGCTGTTCATGACGCTTTCCTGCTGGGGCAGTTGTCGGCGAATCACACACCGGCGTCGGTCGTCGAACAGGCCAAGAGTTCAATGTGAAGTTCGCAATTGCCGATTCGTTCGCAAAGTGAATTGGTCGATGTTGCTTTGAAATAGCCACACAACTTTCGTCCCACATCTTAAATGGAGAAAGACACTATGCCGCCCTCAGACACGTTTCCCGATCGACCATTCGACTTGTCACATTTGTACTTACAATTGTGCGATACACTCGAAAGTGGCAACTTCATTTACCTGCTTGCCGGAGCGGGAATGCTGCTATTTGTTTCGGACAAGGCCGCGCAGTTTTGTCCTCGCGTTCGACCATGGTCACTGAAACTCGGAGTGATCGCATTTATCGCCTGGTGGATTCGCGACCTGCGACTCAACGGCATCTGGGGCGCTGAGCAGTTCGCCGGGACGACACTCCGTGCAATTGTGGTAATGTTGTATGCCGTCGCAGTTTCACTGTTGTTGTCGACCGTCGTTTTGTCCCTTTACGAGAGTCTGCTCGGCGATCAATGGCGTCAACGGAAGAAGACTTTCAACGACTGGTGGTTGGGGAAGAGAAAGCCGGCGACCACGCTACGACAGCCACAGCCGGCCACTTCACGTATCACCGAAAAACCAACTCCGCCACAGCCAACGGTGGAGGAAATCGCCGAGCGGAAACGGCTTGAATCTGAGGCCAGAGCCAGAGAGTCTGCTCGCTATGACCTACAGCTTTTCTACGACAAGCACCGCCAGAATCTTAGCAGTCATATCTCCGAAGAGAAATTTCTGGCCTACTTCAATTCCTACATTACACCCACGTTGCCGCTTGCCGAATATCAGAATCGCATTCGTCAGTTGAAGACGATGCTGGAGACCCATGTCGATCCACGAATGAAGCGACAACGTCCCGAATTCGAATCCGTTGAAGAAGTCGTCGCGTACTACAGCCTGCAAAAGCAGAAGCTGCAATATGTGGAACTCGATGCCGACGTTCTGGAGACGCTCGAGTGCGATCTTCTCGAAGCCCAAGACAACGCGATCAGGAGTTCACTGCAATGAACACAAAGAACGGCCTTTATCTGGGAAGAGACCTTGCCAATAAAAATGCGGAAGTATTCCTGCCATCTGCTTCTCTAAGTCGCCATGTTCATTTACTGGGTGCGAGTGGTGCCGGTAAAACGGTCGCACTCATGGTACTGCTGCGCAAAATTATGATGGCGGCGGTCAACAAATCGTGCGTTTTCATTCTTGATGGATTGGGAGGACTCAGTAATGACCTGCTGCACTGGATGACGACACCGAACTGCCCGGAACATGTCCGACGTCGGCTGGTGTATATTGAAGCAGCCAATAAGAAAATTGTCACCACCATGAATCCGCTCCAGAGAGCGTCCGGCGATTCGCTGTACTATCACGTCGCTCGAACAGTGGATCTGATATTACGATCGTGGGTGGCACAGGATCTGGGTCAACAACCTCGCCTTATGCAATGGGCCTATTCGACGTTGGCAGCGATCGCTGCAGTAGGAATTCCGATTTCAATGAGCCAGTACCTGTTGAGGACGGGTTCACCAGAACACGAAGCATTGCTGCGTCTCTTGCCGGATGCGATTCGGTATCCCTGGACAGATATCCTGAATGCCCGAGGTGGCGAGGCTGTCAAGATTCTTGAATCCACTCGCAACCGCTTTGACCCCATCTATGAAGCACCGCAGACTCGTCGCATGTTTGGCACGATGGATAATCGTTTTGATGTCGAGCGGATGATTCGGGAACGAAGAATCGTCATCATCAATCTTGCCAGCCTTGGCGAACTTTCTGGATTTCTGTCGAACACCATCGGAGCGATGGCACTCAACGAAATCTTTGAAACAGCTTTCAGAATGTCGACGGTGTTTGGAAGGCATACCGTTGATCCAACTTTTGTAGTCCTTGACGAATTTCAACGATTCGCGAATTCACCCGACATTATGGCAGCCATACCTACCGTGCGACAGGTAGGTCTAAAGCTCGTGTTGGCTCATCAATCCTTTAGCCAACTTAAACAGGGGGACTTGGATCTTACCGAAATCATCTGGCAGGCTCAGAATAGATTTGCGTTCGCAAATTCGGCGGAAGATGCGGATATCATTGCCAACGAGCTGGCGGTGATGTCATTCGACAGTACGAAGATCAAATATCAAACTCAGATTGTCAGGCAACGTGTTGCCGGGCATCGGATTGAATGGCTTGAATCTCAGGGCATCAACAATAATTACAGCAAAGGTTTCTCGGAGCAGAATATGATCGGCTATGGACATTCCGCCGGTTTAACGGCATCGAGTGAATTCGATCGCAAGACAATATCTTCGAGCACGTCGGAGAATCGGGGCAATACAGCCGGCCAAAGTGAAGCCAACACAACAGGTCGAAGCGAGTCGCGAAGCCAGACGCTGGTGCCCATTCTGGAAGACGTGACTGACATTAGCGGCGTACAGTTTAAGAGCTTTGAGGAACACCGACTGGAATGGATGAAGATCATTCGCCAGCTCAAAACCGGTCGATGCTTTGGCAAGTTCGTTGACGACGACCACTTGTATCATCTTTTGGTGGACTACGTCCGACCCAAAAAACTGCTCCGCATGCAGGAACGTATCGCGGAACTGAAACAGCGAAACTACGAGCAGGATTTTTTCGTTTCCAGCAGCGAAGCCGATCGCTTGATGGAACAGGCTCGACAGCAACTGCTCCAACGTCCGCGAGTCACAATCACCGAACCTGCAACGTTTCAGTCGGCATCGGATGTGGATGGCAACTGTGCTGATGCTGCAGCTTCTGAACCGCCATCACCCAGTCCATTTCGAAGACCACGCAAAAAGGATTGAGTCAACTGTGCTGGTGACATCGCGCCGGTTGACACCAACCGGCTGATTTGCGTTCGATATTGCTGCTGCAATTCAAGCGGAACACCGGTGCAGTTTTCAAACCGATTGCGGTACCAGTTTCGCAACCATTCGAGGCGAGCGTTCGCAGTCGATGGTTGCGACTCCATTTCAGCCAGTCGATTCGCGGTCGGATCAAGTCGCTGAAGTTCGAGTTGTTTTTGACGTGCGGCGCGACGATTGGAACGCTGCGTCCAAAGGTCGTCTGAGTCGCCGATGAAATGTGATTGAAAGTTGATGGCAACATCGTACCGCGCTTTCTGGAAAATTTTGGATTGACAATTTTTGAGTTCAGGTCATCATGCAAGTGCTCACGGACACAATTTATTTGTTGTCCCTTCCAGCGGTCTTCGAATTGCTGACTCTCTTATGTAGTCGGCGGCTGATTGACCCGGAAGATTGCCTGACCTCAGGCCCTTCTCAGAAGCGACTGGTTTTCCCAGCCTCGCTTCTCTCTTTTTCGCCACCGCTCGGCGCTCTTCGAGGTCAGTCTTATGAAGCTCACAGCCAACGATGTGTCTATTCTTGTCGCCGTCGCACGTTATTACGTGTTGAGTGCCGCGATGATTCACCGGATTTGTTTTCCCGGTCGCAAAGACGGACGACACACGCGCCGCCGATTGCTTGAGTTGACTCAACTGGGTCTGCTGAGGAAATCTGCGGTCAACGTCGCATTTTCCGTGGGAAATGCCGGTCCTGCGTATTCGCCCGCGAACGGTGGTGTCGAAGCCCTCGCCACGTACTTCAACGACGATTCGTGGCTGTCCGTGAATACGCGACCGCCCCGATTGGATCGCCTCTACCATTGGCTCGATATCAGTTGGACGCATTCCATTATTCATCGAGCCTGTCAGCAAAGCCAGACGACAAAGTTAGTTCAGTGGATCAACGAATGGCAGCCGTTGCGAGATGCCGACGACAACCCGTCGAACTTCGTGCTGCATACACAGTTCCGAGAGAGTCCGCCGCTCAGTTGTTCGCCGGACGCCGCGTTTCTGCTTCAGGTTGGCAACCATTTCCGAGTTGTTTACGTTGAAGTGGATCGTGGAACCAGCGGGGCCAGAAGAATCGCCGCATCGAAGACACCCGGATTCAAAGAAGCACTGATCACTCAGAACCATCGCCGACATTTCCCACAAACCACTGAAGAAGACTTTTCCATCCTGCTGATCGCCATCGACCGCAATCATCGCGATCGTATCCAACGTGAAGTCTCTCAGATGACGGACAAACATCCGGAACTCTGGCTGTTCTGTAGTCGAGACGAATTCACTCCTGAAGCGGCGTTGTTCGGCAACATCTACATCGACCACGAAGGCACGGCTGGCCCATTGATTTGCGGCGGTGCTGAGTCGGCGAACGTTTCCACCAATGCAGCGGTTTCCAATACACCACGCACTCTGCTTCAACAGGAGGGCAGCCATGTCGAATGACAAACATGGGAGTCTGCTCTCATCCAATTCGTATCCGTTACTACGCCCAGACCTGTGCCAGTTGCACGCCCATCGCGGGCGTACCATTGGGCGTACACGGTGCAGGGCCGATTTGATCGTAACCCGAGTCCCTCCAGCAGCTTGGGTCGCCAAGGACGCTCGCGGGCGTTGCCGCTCGGCCCTTGGCTACTTGGTCTGTGTGGCTGGTTTTTGGTTGTTCAAGTGCTTCAGGTATTCGCACTTGAATTCACCAACAATGGGTGCGTCGCTCCACACAGCGGTTCCGTTCAGACCAAGTAGCCAAGGACTCCGTCCCTGGCGACCCATGCCGATGTTTCCGACCATGGCTTTTTATGGACGTCGGAATGGAAAATTGACGTCCATCGGCATTCGGGCTTTGGCCCGAACAAGCTGCTCCCCCAAAGACAGGAGGTTTGATGGCATTTGCCACACCACCACCCGACGCGCGTTCTTACTTTGTTCAGGGACAAGCTGACTCGCGCGTCACGGTGTGGATTTCTATATTTCGTTTCCCCATTTTGCTTATGGCAACCAACAACTCATCGAAACCCTCAACCAAGCCCGTGAAGGTCTTCCGACTTCGCGGCATATCGGCCTCAGTGTTTGAGAACGAATCTGAAAACGGCGCGTTCTACAAAATTTCCGTCGTCCGCACGTACAAAAACGGCAAGGAGTTCGCTTCGACGCCGACGTTCTCGCGTGACGACATTCCGGTCATGCTGCACGTCGCGAAAATGGCGTGGCATTTTGTTCTCTCACAGGAACAGGAACAACGGAATTCTGAGGACAGTGACTAAAGAGAATTTGTGGCAGGTCGCCCTGACGATCTGCCGCCCATCGAGTACACGATGTTTGCGTGTCGTGACATACGACCGTGACCAGGGATCGATGGCAATCCGATTTTCTGGTGACAGCCACATCCGCTGCTTCACCAAACTTTCATTTTATCGCGTGATATTCAGGACGTCAGACGACGATCGCAAAACGCTGATCGTGACTCGACGTCGATATGAATGCAGCCACGTTCCGAGATCTGATTTACTGCTGGTTACGGACAGCGGAGAACAGATCTCGGTGTGGATAAGTTCCGTTGCGGACTGTCCGTAACGAGTAGTTTCTTTCCAACCTTTTTTATGGGACAATATTTCAAGCCCGCCAACCTCGACAAACGCGAATACATTTGTCCGTGGTGTATTGGAGGCGGGGCAAAGTTTTTCGAATGGGCCGCCAACACTCAGGGCGCGATCTTTACAATGTTGCTTCACAGGAGCGACGAAACAAGTGCCAGCGAAATGGCACAGTTTGCAAAGTCGTGGACAGCGGCAGACGATGGTGCTGAGTCGGAAGACGATTCTTCTCGCGATCTCCTGCTTTGCACGGGGATACCAGGATCTGAAGCCGTTCCGTATCCATACCTCTGCACAGTTGGCGGCTGGGCTGGAGATCGTGTCGTTTTGATTGGTGACGGTGATTCGTCGGGCCTGTACGGCGAACTGGAAAAATTCACGAACATCAGCGAAGCCGTTGTCCGTGACTGGAACGCTGTGCTGCCGATACCTGACTTGCAGCTTAAACTCTGCGATGACTGTTATTGCCGGAACCCATTTGAATAGTTTATGAAACTGCTGCGGGCGCAGCCGTAATTGCGCCCGACACATTGAGTGAACCTGACTGCGTGAGCCATCATGGCCGCCATCTGTTCCTAATGGAAATCTCGATATACCACCCGCACCGCTCGTGTCCCGGCTGCTGGTATCCCTTTTCGGGAGTTCAATTCTGCTTCGCTCAATTTTGAGTGAGGCTATCTTCGTCTCGCGGTCATCTACGAACGACTTGATCGCATTATGAAAGGACACTTCATTGAAAGCTCTCATTTCCGCATGGAATTCCGCTGGATTATGCATCTGGTGTGAAAAAGACAAGGAAGGCGTGACGGTCGAATTCAGCGATGGATTTCTCGGCAAGGGTCAGCTCTGCTGGAGCTGTCTGCAAAAGGCCGTGAAAGTTCGCAGTCAGCAGCAGGGTTCAACTCCTGCAGCAGATCAGAATCCAAAACCAGTCACTCGCGAACCAAACAGACCGGCATAAATCCCAATCGCAGTCAGCGAACAAACCTGCAGAGCGAAATCATCGCCGCCGCTTGTTCCGACTCGAAGCCTCCCGCAACCCGTTCGCATTCACTGCGTCCACCTTTCCTGACGCAGTCATTTCCACTTCGCGAACCATCTGCTTGCGCTGCCGCACAATTTGTGGCAGTGTTGTCTTCCTGGCAGCATGTCGTTGTCAGGATTGTGAATCCGCAGTTTCTTCAGGAAAGGCCCGACTCATGTCGAACGGCAATCGCAAACCCGAAAAAGTGTTTCGCATCGGCTACGTCACTGCTTCAATCTTCGCTCGTGAAATCACGACCGACGACGGCAAACGAATTCTTCACTCCGTGAATGTTCAGAAGCGTTACGTGGAAGGCACTGAAACAAAGTACACGTCCTCCTTCGGTCTCGCAGAACTCCCGCAGGCCATCCGCGTCCTGCAACTCGCAAGCGAGTGGGTTGAACAACAGGAAGCATCCGTCGAACTGGACGGCTGATTCACACCTCGCAGGACGGTCGTTCGCACACTGCGTTCGGCCGTCCGCTTTTTTCTTGTGCGGTCTTCAACTTTGCGGTCTGGATCCTGATTGAGTTATTGTTGAGTGTGTGAGAAATACCATGTTGACCCCAAAACAACTTGCTGAAAGACTTTCGCTATCGTTGTCGATGGTCTATCGATTGCTCAGCAACGGCGAGCTTGAATGCTATCGCTTCGGAACGGCGTATCGAGTGAGTGAGGAACAGCTCATTCGATTTCTGTCGAACCAGAAGATGGAGGTGCGGCAACGCGGGCTTCCGGAACGGAAAGGCCAGCGGCATTTCTAGCCTGCTGTTGCAGGAACTCGTGGTTCTGCGCCAGATGCGCATAGTTGTCGATCATCCGAGTGGATTTATGACCCATGAGATGCGACAGCGAAACCGCATCGACACTTCTGATCAAAGCATTCGTGGCAAAGGAATGCCTGGCCCCGTAGGCGATGACTCGAAATCCCACTTTTGTGCTGATGCGAGTCAACCTGCATTTGATAGCATTCTTTGACCACGGCTCGCCTTTGGAGTTACGAAATAAAGGCCCGGTCGGATGTTCCTTGCAGAGTCGCTCAAGGATCGCTTTTGACTCGGGGATCAAGTGAATCACTCGAGCATCCTTTTTTCCTTTTGACTCATCGGTCTTGAACAGCACAAGCGACCCATGGACGTGCGCTGCTGTCATCGTCCGCAGTTCAATTGGCCGACAGCCGGTAATCCAAAGAAAGTCCAGCAGATCGACCAGCGGTCCCTTTGCGTGACTCTTGATCTGCTCCCATTGTTCTGGTGTGTAGAATACTTCGCGACGTGTTCGACTCGGTTTGTCCACCTTCGGAATGGGGCTATGCGAAATGTGTCCCTCTTTCACGGCCCAGTTGATCATCCGCTGCACGATGGAGATTGCGTCGTTTTGACTGGTCGAGGTGCAGGAGAAGGAATCGAGCCACGCAGTGAGGTGCTTTTGCTGCAGTTTGGCCACCGCCAGTTTTCGGCCGCAGGACTCGATGAAGCTCTTGAGATACCGCTTATGGTTCTCGTACGTGCCGCTGGCCCGATGCTTCTGGCACCAGTCCAGATAGACCTGGGACAGAGCATACAGGGTGACGATATGGTCACCGACCGACTCTGGACGCTGCATGAGAGAGCGGAACTTGGCGAAGGCCGCCTTCTTGTCCGCCCCGAGCGTTATGCGTTTTCCGTCGATGGTACAAACCCAGCGCTGCTGCTGTGTCTTCCAATACGGTTTAGTCTCCCGTGGCATCCTTTCGCTCCTGAAAAGGGAACTGAAAAGGGAAGTATGGGGAGATGGAAGTCAAAAAGTCAAGAAAAACCAACTGGACGATATTGGGCTCGAACCAACGACCTCCACGATGTCAACGTAAGACAAGCACCCTACACATACATAGGAATTGTGTTGAATTCGCATTGGAAGTCAATGTTTTGTCTGAGCAAACTGCATTTTTGGGTTGATCTTTCGTTGAGGTCGCATTGCAGTTGAATGGCCAATTCTGTGTCAGTTTTGTGTCAGATTTTAACGACACTTCAAATGTCAGGATTCGTGGATGTCAAACTGCCGCAGTAGTATAGGTTCGCTGCTTCGGTTAACGCCACCGACGTGCAGGGGCACAAACCCAACTGCATTTGCGAATCGGACAGAGGCGACCTCATGTTCACACACCTTTCTGGTTCCAGTACATGATGGTCGTCTGGGCCATGGTCCTGCCACGAGTTGATCGTCATTAGTACAACTCTTCTTCAACTGTTACAGCATGGCCGATGTCTATGGTTCAATCGACGAGTAAGAACTTCAACAGCTCTGCCGACTCATAGAGTTCCGGCGCGGCATGACCGCGTTTCGCAGACGGAAGCCGTTCAGCACGATGTTCTCGGCGTCAACTCTGAGATCGGGGAAACGACGCGTCAGCTCAGTCGAGTTCGTGAAATCCGTCACAAACACTTCGTCGGCGTGATTGATGGCGATGCCGATGGGAAAATCGAACTCCCCGTCTTCAGTTCCCTGTCAGCCCCACTCCAATACGAACCGAGGCATCTCGCCGCCGTTCACCGAAATCAGTAAACACGTACATCACCAGACACTTGCCTGCGCAGCAATCCATAGAAACGAACAACTGTTGACAACCCGTAGCATTCGCGGTCGTCTAAAGGACGACTTGTCGATATTCCAGCAAGAGATGAATCGCCATTTCACGAATCGTCCTTGGTTTCAGTTCTGATTCCTGCAATCCGTCTGCCTTACGGTCCCTTGGGCACGAGCCTTGCCAAACCGAGCGTTGCCCAGGAACTGGCGGCACAGGTGATCGGCGATAAAAGTGATGCGATTCCGGGAGAGCCGTCCGGCGTTGATCGAGAGAGCATCGGCCAACTGCCGTCCGCTGATTGCGTCGCGACCAGGAAGTCGATTCCTCGCTGGATTTCTGAATGTTCGGCCGTATAGCCAGAGAGTGACAGGACATACAAAGTCTGGCCGGTGGCAAAGGCATCGCTCTTCAATTCCGGCACTGTCTGGCTCCAGCCGCCGTCGGCGCGCTGTAGAGCCAGCAACTCGTCAATCGTGGATTGCACCATTTCCGGCGGCCTCGCGGAACGAGTTGCCAGCAGCACCTTTAGTACCTTGTCCTGATGGACGTCCGTGCCGATTTCAGCATTAAGCCACGTGATGGCTTTCGACAACGCCGTTCGCTGGATTTCCGGGGCGTCCGGGCCTGTGTCATCCTGGAGCGCCATGATAATCCACGCAGCGTCTGTGGTCTGACTTTCGTTAATTGGAGGTCTCCGGAGAGTGGCAAAGAATTCCCAGGCACCATCGGGTTGCTGCTTCTGCAGGATTTCC
>Ga0138256_10002238_pt1 | contig 20858 bp, 20 predicted proteins | sample KNB2016incub_MG_FD_105486 | JGI IMG/M metagenome (GOLD analysis project Ga0138256, IMG submission 105486) | Active sludge microbial communities from wastewater in Klosterneuburg, Austria - KNB2014incub_MG | ecosystem: Engineered > WWTP > Activated sludge > Unclassified | place: Austria... | reverse complement strand
CGCCGCGACTGGCACAACTTCGCCGTCGAGTACCCGCGCTTTCGCATGAACGACGACCGCGAAGTGACCTGCTACGCGCTGCTCGTCGACCACCTCGCGGGCAAGCGCGTGCGCGACGCGGCGCGCGACGCCTGGGCCGCGCAGCGCGAGCCCGACGACGGCTGCCTGCAGCTCGCGACGACGCTGCACGGCGCGCGCGAGTTCACGGCCGCCGACCTGTGGCGCAAGGCGCGCCTGATGGCCGACGCCGGCCGGCTGCGAACGGCGCGCCAGGCGGTCGACGTGCTCGGCGCCGAACTCGGCCGCTCGGCGGGCGAAGTGTTCGACAGCCCGGCGCGCTGGCTCGCCAGGCACCGCCTCGCCCTGACGCGCAACACGAGCGAGCTCGTCACGCTGGCGCTGGCGCGCATCGCGAGCAACGACCCGGAGGCCGCCGCGCACCTGCTCGAAGACCGCTGGGACCGCGCTCTACCGCCCGACCTCGGCGCCTGGGCCTGGGCCAGCGTCGGCCGGCAGGCGGCGCTGCGGCTGCTGCCGCAGGCGACAGCGTGGTTCCAGCGCGCCGACGCGCGCGCCGGAGAGCGCAGCGACGCCGCCGCCGTCGCCGGCCGCGACGACTGGAGCGACGAGACGCTGGCCTGGAAGGCGCGCGCCGCGCTGCGTGCCGGCGTCGGCGGCGAGGGCGCCATGGCGTGGCGGCAGTTGCTCGCGGCGATCGAAGCGATGAGCCCGGCCGAACAGCGCGACCCGGCCTGGACCTACTGGAAGGGCCGCGCGCTCAAGACGCTGGCCGCCGACGGCGCGGACGGCGCGCCGCAGCGCGCCGAGGGCCACGCGCTTCTGATGCAGGTGGCGGCGCAGCAGCAGCACTTCTACGGCAAGCTCGCCGCTGAAGACTTGGGCGAGCCGATCACGCTGCCGCCGCGGCCCGCGCCGCTGACGCCCGTGGAGACGCAGGCGGCGGCGCAGCACCCGGGGCTGACGCGCGCACTGCGCCTGATCGCCATCGGCCTGCGCAACGAAGGCGTGCGCGAATGGAACTTCTCGCTGCGCGGCATGGACGACCGGCAACTGCTCGCCGCCGCGCAACGCGCCTGCGACCGCGAAGTGTGGGACCGCTGCATCAACACCAGCGACCGCACGCGCGGCGAGATCGACCTCGAGCAGCGCTTCCCGATGCCCTACCGCGACGAGGTCGTCGCGCGCTCGCGCGAGATCGGACTCGACCCGGCGTATGTCTACGGCCTGATCCGCCAGGAGTCGCGCTTCATCACCGATGCGCGCTCGGGCGTCGGCGCCGCCGGGCTGATGCAGATCATGCCCGCCACCGCGCGCTGGACCGCCAGGAAGATCGGCCTGCCGTTCAAGCCCGACATGATCACGGAGCGCGACGTCAACATCCGCATCGGCACCAGCTACCTCAAGCTCGTGCTCGACGACTTCGGCGGCTCGCAGGCGATGGCCGCCGCGGCCTACAACGCCGGCCCGAGCCGGCCGCGCAAGTGGCGCCAGGGGCCGCTGCTCGAAGTCGCCGCCTGGGCCGAGAACATTCCCTTCAACGAGACGCGAGACTACGTGAAGAAAGTGCTGTCCAACGCCACCGACTACAGCGCGCTGCTGAGTGCGCAGACACCTTCGCTGAAGGCACGCCTGGGCCAGCCGATCGGGCCGCGCGATCTCGCGGCAGCGCCGGCGAACGAGGAGCTGCCATGAGACACATCGCGCCGCGGGCCGAGCGCCGGGCCGCTCCCAAGCCGGCCCGCGTCCCCTCGGGGGACCGACCGACGTACCCGTCGGACGAGGGGTCGTCATGATCGGACCTGTCCGCAATGTGCTGGTGCTCGGCGGCAGCGGCTTCGTCGGCCGCGCGCTGATCGCGCGCCTCGTCGAGCGCTGGGGCGCCGGCGGCGGCCGCATCACGGTGCCGACGCGGCGCCTCGGCCATGCGCGCGCGCTGCAGACCCTGCCGACGGTCGATGTCGTGCAGGCCGACGTGCACGACATCTCCCAGCTCGCGCACCTCGTGCGCGGCCGCGACGCCGTCGTCAACCTGGTCGCGACATTGCACGGCGACGCCGACGCCTTCGCGCGCGTGCACGTCGAGCTGCCGCGCAAGATCGCGCGCGCCTGCGTCGGCGGCGGCGTGCGGCGGCTGGTGCACGTCAGCGCGCTCGGCGTGGCGCGCGATGCGCCGTCGCTCTACCTGCGCTCGAAATGGGCCGGCGAGACGGTGCTGCGCGAGGCCGCAGATGCCGAAGGCGCGGCGCGCCTTGACCTGACGCTGCTGCGCCCGTCCGTCATGTTCGGCGAAGAGGACCGGCTGCTGAACCTGTTCGCGCGGCTGCAGGCCGTCGCGCCCGTCGTGCCGCTGGCTGCGGCCGACGCGAAGTTCCAGCCGGTGTGGGTCGACGACGTGGCGCTGGCCATCGTGCGCTGCCTCGAGCGCCGCGAGACCTTCGGCCGCACCTACGAATGCGCGGGCCCGCAGGTCGTCACGCTCGCCGACCTGGTACGGCTCGCCGGCCGCTGCTCGGGCCACCCGCGGCCGGTGCTGGCGCTGCCGCCGGCGCTCGGCCGACTGCAGGCACGCATGATGGAGTGGGCACCAGGGCAGCCGCTGATGTCGCGCGACAACCTGGCGTCGATGCAGGTGCCCAACGTGGCCAGCGGCACGCTGCCCGACCTCGGCGAACTCGACATCACGCCGGCCGCGCTCGAAGCCGTCGCGCCGACGTACCTGGCGCGCGCCGGCGCCGGCCGCGCGCGGCTCGACGCGCTGCGCGCCGCGGCGCCCGGACGCTGACGCCGATGCAGCTGCACATCGGCAACAAGAACTACTCGTCGTGGTCGATGCGGCCGTGGGTGCTGATGCGCCAGGCCGGCATCGCGTTCGACGAAGTGCTGCTGCGCTTCGACAGTTTCGAGCCCGGCTCGCAATTCAAGCGTGAAGTGGCACGCGTCTCGCCGACCGGCCGCGTGCCGGTGCTCGTCGACGACGACGGCTTCGCAGTCTGGGACACGCTGGCGATCGCCGAGACGCTGGCCGAGCGCTTTCCCGAGAAGGCGCTGTGGCCCGCCGACTCTCGCGCGCGGGCTCGCGCGCGCAGCCTGTGCGCCGAGATGCACGCCGGCTTCGGCGCGCTGCGCACGCGCTGCCCGCTGAACATCGAGGCATCGCTGCCGGCGGTCGGCGCGCGCATCTTCGCCGAGCAGCCGGCTGTGCGCGCCGACCTCGACCGCCTCGCGCAACTGTGGACCGAGCAGCTCGCGGCCAGCGGCGGCCCGCTGCTGTTCGGCGCATTCACGATCGCCGACGCCTACTACGCGCCGGTCGCCAGCCGCATCCGCACCTATGCGCTGCCGCTGCCGACCGAAGCCGCCGCCTATGCCGGGCGGGTGCTGGCGCTGCCGGGGGTGCAGGCGTGGATCGATGGCGCGCTGGCCGAGCGCGAGTTCCTGGCGTTCGAGGAACCCTATCGAACGTCGCGAGACTGATTGATCGCGAGTTGCCGGCGTGCACTTCGACGGTCAGCGCGTGCCGAGAACGCCGGGTGGCCGGCTCCGGGCACACAGCCGCGCGAACAATGCGTCGCTACACTGAGTCGCATGCGAGCCTACGTGGTCGGTGGCGCGGTGCGCGATGCGCTGCTCGGGCGCAGCGGCGTCGACCGCGACTGGGTCGTCGTCGGTGCTACGCCCGATGAGATGACGGCCGCCGGCTACACGCCCGTCGGCCGCGACTTTCCCGTCTTCCTGCATCCGCAGACGAAGGAGGAGTACGCGTTGGCGCGCACCGAGCGCAAAACGGCGCCCGGCTACCACGGCTTCAGCTTCCACGCGGCGCCCGACGTGACGCTCGAGCAGGACCTGGCGCGCCGCGACCTGACGATCAACGCGATGGCGCAGGCCGAGGACGGTACGCTGATCGACCCCTACGGCGGCCGGCGCGACCTCGAGGCGAAAGTGCTGCGCCACGTCGGCGAGGCGTTCGCCGAGGATCCGGTGCGAATCCTGCGGCTGGCGCGCTTCGCGGCGCGCTTCGCCGACTTCACGGTCGCACCCGAGACAATGGCGCTGATGCGCGGCATGGTCGAGGCCGGCGAAGTCGATGCGCTGGTGGCCGAGCGCGTCTGGCAGGAGCTGGCGCGCGGCCTGATGGACGCGAAGCCGTCGCGCATGTTCGACGTGCTGCGCGACTGCGGCGCGCTGGCGCGACTGCTGCCCGAGGTCGATCGCCTGTGGGGCGTGCCGCAACGTGCCGACCACCACCCCGAAGTCGACACCGGCGTGCACCTGATGCTGGTGCTCGACATGGCGGCACGGCTGGCGGCGCCGCTGGCCGTGCGCTGGGCCTGCCTCGGCCACGATCTCGGCAAGGGCACGACGCCGGCCGACCTGCTGCCGCGCCACCTCGGCCACGAGCAGCGCAGCGCCCGGCTGCTGCGCCAGATCGGCGAGCGGCTGCGCGTGCCGGTCGAGTGCCGCGAGCTGGCCGATGCGGTCGCGCGCGAGCACGGCAACGTCCACAAGTGCCTCGAGCTCTCGCCCCAGGCGCTGCTGCGCCTGCTCGAGCGTTGCGATGCGCTGCGCAAGCCGCGCCGCTTCGACGACGTGCTGCTCGCCTGCGAATGCGACGCGCGCGGCCGCGGCGGCCGCGAAGACGCGCCGTACCCGCAGCGCGCGCGGCTGCGCGAGGCGCTCGACGTTGCGCTGGCCGTCGACGCCAGCGCCGCGGCCGCCGAAGCGATGGCGCGCGGGCTCGAAGGGCCGAAGGTCGGCGAGGCGGTGCGCGCGGCGCGGCTGCGCGCGCTGGAGGCGCGGTTCTAGACGAGCTGCGCGATCCCCGCCGCGACCAGGCTCAGCAGCACGGTGCTGGCCAGCGGGATGTGCCACTCGCGGCCGAACAGTCGGAAGCGCAAGTCGCCGGGCAGGCGGCCGAAGCCGTACTTCTCGAGCCACGGCCGCAGCCCGCTGAACAGCAGCAGCGCGAGAAAGACGACGAGCAGCCAGCGCAGCATCGCGACCCGCGGGTCAGAGTCGGTGCGAGCGGTCGCCCGCCGCGAAGCCGATCGCGTCGAACGCGCAGCCCTTCGCGAAGCCGATTACCTTGAACAGCTCGCCCATCTCGTGCTCGGCGAGCAGCTTGTGCACCGGCGCGACGACGCGCGGGTCGGTCTCGCCCTGCAGCAGCTCGGGGAGGCCGCAGTTGAGCAGGAAGCGCGCCTGCGAGGTGTAGCCGAGCACGTCGAAGCCGGCGTCCTGGCCGGCGAGCGCGATGCCGGTGAAGTCGACGTGCGCCGTGATGTCCTTGTCGCCGGTGTCGACGAGCGGGTCGCTGTCGGCGAGGTGGCGACGGTGGCACATCAGCGTGCCGCCGACTCGCTGCGGGTGGTAGTACTCGTCGGCCGGGAAACCATAGTCGACGAAGAAGGCCGCGCCGCGCGCCATATGTTCGGCCAGCGTCGCGACGAAGGCCTCGGCCTGCGTGTGCAGCTCGATCGTCGTGCCCGGCACGAAGCGCGCATCGTCGATCGGCGGGCGAAGATCTGTCGGGCGGTCGCTCCACGCGAAGGCGCCATCCACGGCACAGGCGACGCCGCGTTCCAGCCAGCGTGTGCCGTTCCAGTGCAGCAGTTGCACCGGCATCGCGTCGAGCACTTCGTTGCCGATGACGACGCCCTCCATCGCGTCGGTCAGCGCGTCGAGCCAGCGCACGCGATCGCCGTACGCTTCGAGGCGCTCGCGCTGGCGCTCGCGCAGCGCGCCCGACAGGTCGACGATCGTATAGCGCGCGACGCGCTCGCCGAGCGCGTCGACGAGCTGCGCCGCGAGCGCACCCGAGCCGGCGCCGAATTCCCACACCTCCGCGGTGGCGCTGGCGTCGAGGGCCTGCGCCACCTGGCGCGCCAGCGCGCGGCCGTAGAGCGGCGACATTTCGGGGGCGGTGACGAAGTCGCTGCCCGACTGCGGCAGCGCACCGAACTGGCGGCTGTCGCGGCTGTAGTAGCCGAGGCCGGGCGCATAGAGCGCCAGCGCCATGTAGCGGTCGAAGCCGATCCAGCCGCCGGCGCGCTCGATCTCCCTGCGGATCTGCTGCGCCGGACGCGTCGATACACTGTCGGGCAGCGGGTCGTGCATCCGCGCATTGTAGGAACCGATGACCGCGCCGCCTTCGTCCGCCCGCCCCGTCGCGCTCGTCACCGGCGCGGCGCGCCGGCTCGGCCGCGAGATCGCGTTCGAGCTCGCGCGCGCGGGGCACGACGTAGCCGTGCACTACCGCGTGTCGCGCGACGACGCGCTGGCCACCGTCGAGGCGCTCGCCGCGGCCGGCGTGCGCGCGGAGGCGTTCGCCGCCGACCTGTCCGACGAGGCCGCCTGCCGCGCCGTGGTACCGGCGGTCGTGGCGCACTTCGGCCGGATCGACGCCGTCGTCAACAATGCGTCGATCTTCGAGCACGACACGGCGGCCACGTTCACGCACGCCGCGATGGAGCGCCACTGGCGCGCCAACACGGCGCCGGCCGTGATCCTCGCGCAGGCGCTGCACGCGCGCACGAGCAACGGCTGCGTCGTCAACCTGCTCGACCAGAAGCTGTGGAACCCGAACCCGGACCACTTCGCGTACACGCTGTCGAAGGCTGCGCTCGAGGCGGCGACGACGATGCTCGCGCTGGCGCTGGCGCCGCGCGTGCGCGTGTGCGGCGTCGCGCCGGGGGTCACGCTGCCGTCGGGGCCGATGAGCGATGCCGAGTTCGCCGCCGCGCACCGGCTGACGCCGCTCGGCCGCTCGTCGACGCCGGCCGAGATCGCGCGCGCCGTGCGCTTTCTCGTCGAGTCGCCCGCGATCACCGGCACGACGTTGCTCGTCGACGGCGGCCAGCACCTGACCGCGCAGCGCCGCGACGTGCACTACCTGGCGCCCGGCGCCTGAAGGAAACCATGCACAGCCTGCTCAGCCACCCCAGCCTGATGGACTGCCGGCGCCTGTTCCTGCGCGACTACGAGGTCTGGATCAACATCGGCGTGCACCCGTTCGAGAAGACGGGCGAGCAGCGCGTGCTGATCAACGTCGACCTCTACGTGCCGCTGGCGCTGTCGACGCCCAAGGCCGACGAGTTGCACGAAGTCGTCGACTACGACTTCATCCGCCGCACCATCGCGCAGCGCGTCTCCAAGGGCCACATCCACCTGCAGGAAACGCTGTGCGACGACGTGCTGGCGCTGATGCTCGTGCACCCGCGCGTGCGCGCCGCGCGCGTGTCGACCGAGAAGCCCGATGTCTACCCCGACTGCGAAGCGGTCGGCTGCGAGGTGTTCGCCGTCAAGGAATCCGTATGAGTGCCGTGCTGGAGAAGGCCGCCGCCGCGAAGGAGGCGCACGAACTGAACAAGCTGTCCAAGCGGCTGCACCGCCTCGTCGGCCAGGCGAGCGCCGACTACCGGATGATCGAGGACGGCGACAAGGTGATGGTGTGTCTGTCGGGCGGCAAGGACAGCCACGCGCTGCTCGACATCCTGCTCGAGCTCAAGCGGCGCGCGCCGGTGCGCTTCGACGTCGTCGCCGTCAACCTCGACCAGAAGCAGCCGGGCTTCCCGGCGCACGTGCTGCCCGACTACCTGAAGAGTCGCGGTGTGCCGTTCCACATCGAGAACCAGGATACCTATTCCGTCGTCAAGCGCCTGATCCCCGAAGGCCAGACGATGTGCAGCCTGTGCTCGCGGCTGCGCCGCGGCATCCTCTACCGCGTGGCCGACGAGCTGGGCGCGACCAAGATCGCGCTCGGCCACCACCGCGACGACATGCTGCAGACCTTCTTCCTCAACATGTTCTTCGGCGGTCGCTTGAAGGCCATGCCGCCCAAGCTGGTGAGCGACGACGGGCGCCACGTCGTGATCCGGCCGCTGGCCTATGTGGCCGAGACCGACATCGAGCGCTGGGCCGCGCACCGGCAATACCCGATCATCCCGTGCTCGCTGTGCGGCAGCCAGGCGAACCTGCAGCGCGCGCAGATCAGGCAGATGCTGCGCGACTGGGACCGCCAGCACCCGGGGCGCATCGACAGCATGTTCCGCGCGCTCGGCCACGTCGTGCCGTCGCACCTGCACGACCGGAACCTGTATCCGTTCGAGACGATCCAACCTAGCGGCGTGCCCGACCCGCGCGGCGACAAGGCTTTCGACGAAGACGACTCCGCTGAGTGCGGCCCGCCGCTTGCCGCACCCGTGCGGATCGATCGCGACGCTTGAGTCGCAGAGGAGTCGACGATGAAACAGCTGCGTACCGCCGTTGCGTTGATCGCCGCACTGGTGCTCGCCGGCTGCGCCGGCATGAACAGCGTCGTCAGCGACGTGAGCAGCTACAGTCAGTGGCCGGCCGCCCGCGCGCCCGGCAGCTATGTGTTCGAGCGCCTGCCGTCGCAGCAGGCGAAGGCGCCGCTGCAGGACACGCTGGAGGCCGCCGCGCGCGACGCGCTCGCGCACGCCGGCTTCACCGAAGCGAAGGACGCGCAGTCGGCCGACGTGCAGGTGCAACTCGGCGCACGCATCCACCGTTGGGATCCCTGGCCGTACTACGCCGATCCGTTCTGGAGCCGCTGGGGCTGGGGCCGCCCGCGCTACGGCTGGTGGGGCCCGCCGATGGTCGCCGACACCCCGCGCTACGAGCGCGAAGTCGCCGTGCTGATGCGCGACCGCCGCACCGGCCAGGTGCTCTACGAGACACGCGCCAGCAACGAGAGCCTGTCGGGCGGCGACGGCGCGACGTTCGCCGCCATGTTCGAGGCCGCGCTGAAGGACTTCCCGCAACCGGCGGTGAATCCGCGCAGGGTGTCGATCCCGCTCGCCAAGCAATAGCGAGCCGGGCTCAGCGCGGGTCCGCCGCGAGCGCCCGCAGGTCTTCCTCCCAGCCGCGCAGCTTGTCGGCCGCGGTGCTTCGCTGCGCCGGCGTCGTCAGGTTGTGCAGCTCGGCGGCGAAGCTGCAGTTGTACTGCGTCAGCCGCTGCTGGTAGGCCGCGTGCTCGGCGCGCGGCGAGCGCTGCAGGCGCTGCACCACGCCACGCAGCGCAGCGCGCGCGGCGTCGCGCTGCGCGGGGCCCGGCGCGTCGCCGGCGACGGCGATGCGGCGCAGCGTCTGCACGATGTCGGCCTGGCGCGCACGGCGCTCGGCGAGCGTCGCCTCGGCGTCGAACGGCGACGCCCTCAGCGCCGCCGCGATGCGCTCGCGCTGCGCCGCATCGAGCCGGCCGTAGAGCGACTGTGCGCGCTCGACCGCCCGCCTGACGCGCGGCGCCAGGCGCCCGGCCGGCGTGTCGTGGACGAACTCCTCGCGGAACTCGTCATTGCCCTTGGCGTAGCGGCGCTCGATGTGCGCAAGCTGCGCCGGCGTCAGCGTCGGCGCCATGTCGGCCAGCGACGGCACGGCCTGCTCGAGCGCGACGTCGAGGCGCGCCATGGCTTCGTCGAGCAGGCGGCAGACCTGCGCCGGCGTCGCCGGCTCGGCCGCGACGGCGCGCACGCGTGCCAGCCACGCGGCGTAGTCGGTCAACTGGGTGCGGCGGTGCCAGCGCTGCCAGCTCGCGAGGTGCTCGCGCATGCGCAGCGCCTGCGTGTCGTCGAAATCTGCATAGCCGTCGAGCCACCAGTAGGCCAGCTCGGGCGCGGAGTTGTACGCGAAGCGCAGGCTGCTGCAGCCCGCCAGCAGCGCGGCCAGCGCGAGCAGCAGTCCGATAATGCGGCATCTCACGGCAGACCTGGGCATGGCACTCAACATCGTCATCATGGCCGCGGGCAAGGGCACCCGCATGAAGTCGCGCCGCGCCAAGCCGCTGCACCGGCTGGCCGGGCGCAGCCTGCTGCAGCACGTGCTCGATTCGGCAAGCAAGCTGGGTGCCGAGCGCATCGTAGCCGTCACCGGCTACGGCGCCGAGCAGGTCGAAGCGACGGTGCAGGCGCCGAACCTGCGCTTCGTGCGCCAGATGCCGCAGCTCGGCACCGGCCACGCGGTGCAGCAGGCCGCGCCCGAGCTGCTCGCCGGCGGCACGACGCTGATTCTCAACGGCGACGTGCCGCTGATCGGCAGCGACACGATGCGCGCGCTGGTCGACGCCAGCGCCGGCCGCCGGCTCGCGCTGCTGACGGCGCTGCTCGACGACCCCTCGGGCTACGGCCGCATCGTGCGGCGCGGCGAGCGGCTCGAGGCCATCGTCGAGCACAAGGACGCGACACCCGAGCAGCGCGCGATCCGCGAGGTCTACACCGGCGTGATGGCGGCGCCGACGGCCGAACTCGCGCGCTGGCTCGGCGCGCTGAAGAACGACAACGCGCAGGCGGAGTACTACCTGACCGACGTCGTCGCGTCGGCCGTCTCCGACAGCGTGCCGGTCGTCGCCGTGCAGGCCGCGAGCGTCGACGAGATCCTCGGCGTCAACAGCCCGGCGCAGCTCGCCGACCTGGAACGGCGCTACCAGCGCGCGCAGGCCGAGCGGCTGATGGAAGCCGGCGTGCGGCTGGCCGACCCGGCGCGCTTCGACCTGCGCGGCGAACTGGCCTGCGGCAGCGACGTCGAGATCGACGTCGGCTGCGTCTTCGAGGGCAGCGTGCAGCTCGGCGACGACGTGACGGTCGGCCCGCACTGCGTGATCCGCAATGCGATGATCGGCGAGCGCACCACGATCGAGGCCTACACACACATCGACGGCGCGCTGATCGGCGCCGACGCGCGCATCGGCCCGTACGCGCGGCTGCGCCCCGGCGCCAAGCTCGGCGACGAGGTGCACATCGGCAACTTCGTCGAGGTCAAGAACTCGATCCTCGATCGCGGCGCCAAGGCCAACCACCTCGCCTATCTCGGCGACGCCGTGGTCGGCGAGCGCGTCAACTACGGCGCCGGCTCGATCACGGCAAACTACGACGGCGCGAACAAGCATCGCACCGTGATCGGCGCCGACGTGCACGTCGGCTCGAACTGCGTGCTTGTCGCGCCGGTGACGATCGGCGCGGGCGCCACAATCGGCGGCGGCTCGACGATCGCAAAGGACGCGCCGCCCGGCGAGCTGACGCTGGCGCGCGCGCCTCAGGTCACGATCGCGAACTGGCAGCGCCCGACGAAGAAGAAGCAGCCGGACTGAGCGGGCGCGGCATCAGCGCGCACGGCGCGCCTCGATCCACGCCAGCAGCGCCTGCGCCTCCAGCGGCGCGCTGATCGCCCAGCCCTGCAACTCGTCGCAGCCCTGCTCCGTCAGGAAGCGACGCTGGACTTCGGTCTCGACGCCTTCGGCGATCACCGTGATGCCCAGGCTGCGCGCCATCTGGATGATGGCGCTGGCGATCGCCGCCGAGTCGCGGCGCTGCGGCAGGTCGTGCACGAACGATCGGTCGATCTTCATGCGGTCGATCGGCAGCTCCTTGAGGTGGCCGAGCGAGGTATAGCCGGTGCCGAAGTCGTCGACCGAGACGCGGATGCCGAGCTGCTTGAGCTGCGCCAGCGTCGTCTTGACCTGCACCAGGTCGTCCATCAGCATGCGCTCGGTCAGCTCGAGCTCGAGCAGGTGGCCGGGCAGGCCGCTGTCGCCGAGAGCCTGCGCCACGGTCTGCACGAAGTTGCCCGCATGGAACTGCAGCGACGACAGGTTGACCGCCACCGGCAGCTGCAGCCCGAGGCCGCGCCAGCGCTGCGCGCTGCGCGTCGCTTCGCGCAGCACCCACTGGCCGATCGCGAGCATCAGGCGGCGCTGCTCGGCAACGGGGATGAAGGCGTCGGGCAGCAGCAGGCCACGCACAGGATGAAGCCAGCGCAACAACGCCTCGACGCCGACCAGCGCGCCGTCGGCGGCGCGCACCTGCGGCTGGAAGTGCAGCACGAATTCGTTGCGCGCGATCGCCTCGGCGAGCTCGCCTTCCATCACGAGCGCGGCATAGGCGGCGTCGGCGGTGCCCGGATCGTAGAACTGGAAGTTGGCGCGGCCGCGCGACTTGGCGCGGTACATCGCGGCGTCGGCGTGCTGCAGCAGCTCGGTCGGCGTGCGGCCGTGCTCGGGGTAGAGCGCGATGCCCACCGAGGGCGTCACCGACAGCGGCCGCCCCTCGGCATCGACCGGCGCGCCGATCGAGGCCAGCAGCTTCTGCGCCACTTCCTCGATGTCGGCGCGGCGCGCTGCGCCGGGCAGCAGCACCATGAATTCGTCGCCGCCGAAGCGCGCGACGAGGTCGCTGCCGCGCAGGCAAGACGTGATGCGCGCCGCGACGATCTGCAGCAGCGTGTCGCCGACGAGGTGGCCGAGCGAGTCGTTGACGCGCTTGAAGTGGTCGAGGTCGATGAACAGCAGCGCCAGGTGCGCGTCGCCGGCGCGGTCCGACGTCATCAGATCCTCGAGCTGCTCGATGAACGACATCCGATTCGGCAGGCCGGTCAGCGCGTCGTGGTGCGCCAGGTGGTGGATGCGCGCCTGCGCCGCCTGGCGGTCGCGGATGTCGCGCGCGATCGTCATGCGCATGCGCTCGCCGTTGCGCTCGAGCGTGCGCACGATGAACTCGACCGGGATGCGCATGCCGTCCTTGTGCAGCAGCGCCGTCTCGTAGGCGTTCTCGTCGCGGCCGGCGGCCACCATCGCCGACACCTTGGGCAGCTGATCGGGGGCGATGAAGTCCTGCGTCTTGCGGCCGATCAGCTCTTCGAGCGTGTAGCCGAGCAGCTGGCACAGCGTCGGGTTCGCATCGACGATCAGGCCCTTGCGATGGAACACGATGCCCTCGGCGCTGGCCTGCATGAACTTGGCGAGCCGGTCCTCCGATTCACGCACCGCGCGCTCGGCGAGGCGGTACTTGGTTATGTCGGCGATCAGCACGAAAGCGGCCTGCACCTGGCCGTCGGCGCCGATGTGCGGCAACAGGTTGACTTCGAGCGTGCGCGAGTCGCCTCCGGGCAGCGCCAGCTCGCGCTCGTAGGTGACGGCCTGGCGGCGCTGCATCATCAGCTCGATATGCGGCTGGATCTGCTCGTTCGCGGCCTCGCCGACGACCTCGGGCACCGTCAGTCCGAGGATCGAGCGCTCGTCGCGGCCGAAGGCGCGCGCATATTCCTTGTTCGCGAACAGGCAGCGAAGGCCGCGCGCCTCGTAGTAGGCGATCAGCACCGGCACGTTGTCGGCGAGCAGGCGGAACTGCTCGGCCTTGGCGTGCGCCTTGATCTCTGCGAGCTTGCCTTGCGTCACGTCGTGCATGACGCAGACGCAGTGCGTGCCGCCGGGCTGCCATGCGCCGGCGCAATCGACCCAGGCCGAGCTGCCGTCGGCGTGCAGCATGCGCAGCTGCAACGAAAAGTCGTCGCGTTGCGTCAGCTCCGCGAGCAGGTCGCGACGCGACTCGGCGGCCAGCGCACCGAGCCAGCCGTGGCCGAGCGCGGCATCGTCGTCTAGTGCCGTGAACTCGCGGAAGCGCCGGTTCACGTGCACCGCAGAACCATCGAGTGCGAGCACGAGCACGACGCACGGCAGCCGGTCCCAGACCGCTGCGGCGTCAGTGAAGGGCTCGTGGGGAATCGCCATCATTGGGGCGCGTTGCTCGGGCACCCGGCGCGCCCGTCCTGCACGGCCATGATAGCGGCCGAGCCGGCTACGGCCCCGTGGCGCCTGCCACGCTGTCGGCCGCCACGTCGAGCGCCAGGCACAAGTCGTCCCAGGCGCGCGCCTTGTCCTGCGGATTGCGCAGCAGGTAGGCCGGATGGTAGGTGACGACGAGCGGCACGCCGGCATAGCGGTGCACCCGGCCGCGCAGGCGGCCGACCGGCTCGTCGCTGCGCAGCAGCGCCTGCACGGCGAAACGCCCCATCGCGAGGATGATCTTCGGCTGCACCAGCGCGATCTGGCGCACCAGGAACGGCTCGCACTGCGCAAGCTCGTCGGGCTGCGGATTGCGGTTGCCCGGCGGCCGGCACTTCAGCGTGTTGGCGATGTAGACCTGCCGCTCCGGCGGCGCCTCGGCGCGCGTCAGGCCGACGGCGCGCAGCATCGCGTCGAGCAGTTGCCCGGCCTTGCCGACGAAGGGCTCGCCCTGGCGGTCTTCCTGCTCGCCGGGTGCCTCGCCGACGATCATCCAGTGCGCGCGTTCGTTGCCGACGCCGAAAACGGTCTGCGTGCGGCCGCTGCACAGCTTGCACGCGCTGCAGTCGGCAACGGCGGCGCGCAGCGCGGGCCAGTCCATCGTGGCGACATCGCCGCCGCGAGCGGCCGCCGCGACGGGCTCATGTGGCGCCGCAGCCGCAGGCCGCCCGGCGGGCGAGTACACGCGCGCCTCGACCACCGCGGCTTCGGCAGCCGTGTCGCCCGCGACCGCGGTGGGCGGCGGGTCGCCGGCAGCGGCGCGCTCGTCAGGCGGCACCCACAGCCGGATGCCGATCTCGCGCAGCATCGAGAGCTGCCGCTCATCCCAGCGCATCGTCGCCCTCCTGCGCGATGGCCAGACTCATCACGCGCGCATCTTCGCGCTGCTGGTGCGCCGCCGGGTAGTAGCCCTTGCGGATGCCGATGTCGCGAAAGCCATAGCGGCGGTAGATCGCGTGTGCCCGGGCGTTGCCGGCGCGTACTTCGAGCCAAAGCTGGCGGTCACCGAGCGCGCGGCAATGTTCGACGAGCACGTCGAGCAGCCAGCGCGCGTGGCCGGCGTGCTGATGCGGCGGGGCGACCGTGATATTGAGCAGGTGCATCTCGTCGACGCCGTGCATCGCGACGACGTAGCCGAGCAGCCGTCCGGCGTCGTCGAGCAGCCGCTGCGCCCAGTAGCCGGCGGCCAGCGCGTCGATGAAGTTGCCGCGCGTCCACGGGAACTCGTAGGCCGCGCGCTCGACGCCGAGCACGGCGTCCAGGCTCGCGATCGTCATCGGCTCGAGCAGGCGCAGGTCGCGCGGGACGGCGCTCACCGGACTTCCCTCCTCGCTGCGCGCTGCAGGGCAAGCGCTTCGGAGCGGCCGTGCGCGCTCACGCCCGCACCTTCGCGGCCTTCAACGCAGCACGCTCGTCCGTCGTCAGCGCCACCTTGTCGCGCAGGTAGACGGGCAGCGCCGCGCCGGCGTCGATCACGGCGCCGGCTTCCCAGGCGCTGCGCGCCAGCGCCAGCAGCGCCGCTCCGCGCGGCGCGGCTTCGGCGATGCAAGGCGCGGCGCCGACGTCCAGCCGCGCGCCGAACACCGCCGCCGCGTTGCCGGCGACCGCCGTGGGCGGCGCGGCGCGCCAGCGCGCGTTCAGCGCGTCGAGCGTGTACAGCGCCGGCGCGGCCAAGGCGTGCCAGCGACCTTCGCTGTGCTCGTAGTGCGCGGCGTAGACCTCGTCCATGCGCGCGTCGTTGGCGGCCCAGACGCGGGTCACGCCAGCACGCTGCCGGGCGTCTTCGGCCACGGCGAGCAAGGTGTCGAGAGCCAGCAACGGCTTCGCGGCGCCGACGGCCAGCCCCTGCGCCACCGAGCACGCGGTGCGCAGTCCGGTGAAGGCCCCGGGCCCCTGGCCGAACGCGATGGCGTCGAGGTCGGCGAGCTCGAGGCCCGCCTCGGCGAGCAGGTCGAACAGCGCCGGCAGCAGCGTCGCCGACGACTGCGGACCGCCGGCAGCCTCGCGCACCCCGATGCGCGCGCCGACGCCGAGCGCCGCATGCAGGCGCTCGGTCGCGGTGTCGAAGGCCAGCAGCGCCGCCATGCGCCCGAGTGTAGCGATGCGGCCGTGCGATCATCGTCGCATGGGGAGGGTGTCTCGCGCCATCGCGTCGCTGCTGGTCGCCGCCGCGCTCGGGCCGGCACTGGCGCGCGAGCGCCTGCCGGCGGCCGCCGAGCAGGCGCTTCAGCGCGCGCAGGTGCCGCCCGCGGCGCTCGTCGTCGTCGTGCAGGATGCGACGCGCGGCACGCAGCGCCTGGCGTGGCAGGCGAAACTGCCGGTCAATCCGGCCTCCGTCGTCAAGTTGGCGACGACCTATGCCGCGCTCGACCTGCTGGGGCCCAGCTGGCAGTGGACGACGCCGGTCTGGCTGGTAGGCCGGCTGAACCAGGGCGTGCTCGAAGGCGATGTCGTCATCAAGGGCAACGGCGACCCCAAGCTGGTGCTCGAACGCGTCTGGCTGCTGCTGCGCCGCGTGCGCCAGATGGGCGTGCGCGAGATCCGCGGCGACATCGTGCTCGACCGCAGCGCCTTCGTCGTGCCCGAACAGTCGCCGGCCGACTTCGACGGCGAGCGGCTGCGGCCCTACAACGTGCAACCCGACGCACTGCTGCTGAACTACAAGTCGGTGCTGCTGAACTTCGTGCCGGCCGCGCCGCGCGACGACGTCGCCGTGGTCGCCGAGCCGCCGCTGGCCGGCGTGCGCATCGACGACAGCGTCGTGCTCTCCCATGGTCCGTGCAACGACTGGCGCGCCGCGCTGAAGGCCGAGTTCGACGACCCGTCGCGCATCCGCTTCTCCGGCAGCTACCCGGCGAGCTGCGGCGAGAAGCAGTGGCCCGTCGCCTATGCCGACCCGGCGAGCTACAACGCGCGCGCGATCCGCGCGCTGTGGGCGGAGGCCGGCGGCCAGCTCGGCGGGCAGGTGCGCGACGGCGCGGCGCCTGTCGCAACGGCGCCGACCTTCGAGGTCGCGTCGCCGCCGCTGGCCGAAGTGGTTCGCGACATCAACAAGTTCAGCAACAACGTGATGGCGCAGCAGCTGTTCCTGACGCTAGGGCTGACGCAGCGCGGCGTCGGTTCCCCCGAGACTGCGCGCGATGTGCTGCGCCAGTGGTTCGCCGAACGGTTCGGCGACGCCGCATCCGACGCCGTCATCGACAACGGCTCGGGGCTGTCGCGCCATACGCGCATCAGCGCACAGACGCTGGCGCGGCTGCTGATGCATGCCTGGGCCAGCCCGGTGATGCCCGAGCTGGCCGCGTCGCTCGCCGTCACCGGCCGCGACGGCACGATGCGGCGCTCGCAGGCGCCGTTGGGCCGCGCGCACCTGAAGACGGGCTCGCTGCGCGACGTGGCCGGCGTCGCCGGCTACGTGCTGGCCGACAACGGGCGCCGCTACGTGCTGGTCGCGATCATCAACCACCCGAACGCGAACGCCGCGCGGCCGGCGCTCGACGCGCTGGTGCAGTGGACGGCGCAGCAGTCGGCGCAGTGAATCACCCCGCTTCTCGCGGGTGGCGGGATCGCGGTGATCAGAACGGGTTGTTGCGCGCGCGCGTGTCGGCGGTGAAGCCGATCTGCAGGTGGGCGCGCACACTCGGCTGGTGCAGGTCGGCCCACAGATAGGCGCTGGCGTTGGCGCCGCTGACCAGCGTCGCCGTCGTGCAGTCGGGCAACGCGACGTTGCACGCCGGCTGCGTGATGTTGCCCAGCCCGAATGCACCGGGCGACGCGACCATGTTGCGCACGATGGCGTCGGCGTCGATCAGGCCGATCATCCGGCCGTCGTTGACGAGCGGCACGCGCATCTCTTCGTTGAACGTGTTGGTCAGCGCCAGCAGCACGGCGGCTCGCCCTGCGGCGGCCGCTTCCTCGGCGACACCGAACGCCGTCTGCCCGAGATTGGGCACGGTGACGACGAGCACCTTGCCGCCGAGCGCGGCGATGCGGTTGATCTGCGCCGCCAGCGCCTGGGCGCGCGCCGTGAGCGTGGCTTGCAGCGCCGCGAGGTTGCTCCCGTCGTAGAGCGCGTACTGCTCGCGGATGTCGTGGCCGCCCGCGAACACGGTCACCAGGTCGGTGCCGCCGAAGCTGCCGCCTGCGAGGTGGGCGTCGATCTGCGCCGTCACGGCGGCGACGTTCGCGCCGGCCGCCGCATAGTTGCGGCTCACGAACGTCGTCGCCGTGCCGGGGCACTCGGCGAACGGCAGGCCGTGCGACGCGGCGAGGTACTGGACCCAGATCGGGTTGAGCGCGCAGTCGAGCGCGCTGTTGGCGTCGAGCGTGTTGACGGTGTACTTCTTGCCGGCGGGCGTGATCACGCTGGCCTCGTCGCCGAAGGCAAGGATGCGCCCGGGCACGAAGTCGCTGACGCGATCGCCGCCGCCGCACGACGCGAGCAGCGCGAGCGCGGCGGCCGACGCCGCGCGCGCAATGCGGTGCACCAGCAGGCGGCGCTCATGACGGGAAAGGAACTCCATGCAGTCTCCAGCTCAGATCCGATTCACAAAGCCGCCCCGTCACGCGGCCGACGCGCGGCGCAAACGGTCGCGCACGCCTTCCCACTCGGGGCTGTCGGGCGGGGCCTCGACCCAGATCAGGTCGACACCCTGCCCGTCGAGCTCGCGCAGCGCGGCGAACAACTCGTGCGCGGCACGCCCCGCGTCGCCGGGCATCGGCCGGTGCCGCAGATGCGGCGGCGCAGGCACCGTGCGCGAATATACCGCCAGCTTCAGCGCCGACGCCCGGCGGCTCGGCAAAGGCGTCGGGCCGAGCACGTCGAGCGCGGCACGCAACTGCTCGGCGGGCATCACGCGCACGCGGGCGCGCGGAGCGTAGTGCGCCTCCAGCGTGCCCGAGGCGCGCGGCGCGTCGGCGTCCGGCTCGGCCAGCGGCTCGCCGGCGGCGGCTTCGATCTGCGCGCGCGTCAGTGCGCCGGGCCGCAGCAGCACCGGCCGGCCGCGCGTGCAGTCGACGATCGCCGATTCGATGCCGATCGTGCAGGAGCCGCCGTCGAGCACGGCGACGGCGTCGCCGAATTCGTCGACGACATGCGCGGCGCAGGTCGGGCTGACGCGGCCGAAGCGGTTCGCGCTCGGCGCGGCGACGCCCGGCACACCCAGCCGCAGCGCCTCGGCGAGCAGCGCTCGCGCCACCGGGTGCGACGGCGAACGCAGGCCGATCGTCGCGTGGCCGCCGGCCGCGGCCGCCGCCATCGAGGCAGCGCGCGCCACGATCACCGTCAGCGGCCCGGGCCAGCAGGCGGCCATCAGGCGCTCCGCGACGGCGGGCAGCGGCTCGGCGAAGCGCGCGGCCTGCGCGGCATCGACGACGTGAACGATCAGCGGGTGGTCGGCCGGGCGCCCCTTGGCGGCATAGATCTTCGCCACGGCCGCGTCGTCGTCGGCGCGCGCGCCGAGGCCGTAGACGGTTTCGGTCGGGAAGGCGACGAGTTCACCGGCGGCGAGCCGCTCGGCGGCGCGCGTGATGTCGGCCGGGTCGGTGCCGGCGAGCATCACCAAGGTTCGATGCCGAGCAATGCCGCGGCCTGCAGCGCCGTGGCGTGCGCTGCGTCGGCGCTCGCCGCGGTCACCGTCAGGTGGCCCATCTTGCGGCCGCGCCGTGCCTCGGCCTTGCCGTAGAGGTGCAGATGCACGCCGGGCAGCGCCAGCGCGGCATCCCATGGCGGCAAGCGCGGCTCGGTCGCGCCGGCGCGGAACCACAGGTCGCCCAGCAGGTTCAGCATCACGGCGGGTGAGTGCAGGCGCGGCGCGACCAGCGGCAGGCCGGCCAGCGTGCGCACCTGAAGCTCGAACTGCGAGACATCGCAGGCGTCGATCGTGTAGTGACCCGAGTTGTGCGGCCGCGGTGCCATCTCGTTGGCGACGAGGCGGCCGTCGTCGAGCACGAAGAACTCGACGCACAGCACGCCGACGTAGCCCAGCGCCTCGGCGATGCGTTCGGCGGCGGCGACGGCGTCGCGCTGCAGCGCCTCGGGCACGCCGCGCGCCGGCACCTCGGTGACGGCGAGGATGCCGTCGCGGTGCAGGTTGCGCTGCACCGGGAAGTGCACGCAGGCACCGGCCACGCTGCGCGCAACGACGACGCTCACCTCGCTGGCCAGCGCGAGGCGCTGCTCCAGCACGCACGGCACGCCGCCGAGCTCGCCCCAGGCGGCGCGCAGCTCGTCGCGCGTCGCGACGCGCGCCTGGCCCTTGCCGTCGTAGCCCGAGCTCGAGGTCTTCAGGATGCCGGGTAGCAGCGCCTCATCGATGCCTTCGAGCTGCGCCGCGCTCTCGATCACGGCGTGCGGCGCCGCCGGCACGCCGCAGCGTGCGAACTGGGCCTTCTCGGCAGCGCGGTGCTGGCACACGGCGACGGCGTCGGCGCGCGGCGCGACGGGGCGCTGCAGCGCCAGCGTGGCGAGCGCCTCGGCCGGCACGTTCTCGAACTCCGTGGTGACCGCCGCTGCCGTGTCGGCCAGCTCGGCGAGGCCAGCGGCGTCGAGGTAGCCGGTGCGCACATGGCGCTGCGCGACCTGGCCGGCGGGGCTGTCGGCGTCGGGGTCGAGCACGGCGACGGCGTAGCCGAGCTGCTGCGCAGCGTGCACGAACATGCGCCCGAGCTGCCCGCCGCCCAGCACGCCCAGCGTCGCGCCGGGAAGGATCGGCGCCTTGGCCTTCACTTGAGATCCTGCGTCATCGCGCGCGCGGCGTCGCTCTGGCGGCGGCGGAACGCATCGAGTTTGTCGCGCAGCGTGGCATCGGTGGCGGCGAGCATCGCGACGGCGAACAGCGCAGCATTGGCCGCGCCGGCGTTGCCGATCGCGAACGTGGCGACGGGAATTCCCTTGGGCATCTGCACGATGGAATGCAGCGAATCGACGCCCTGCAGGTGGCGGCTCGCCACCGGCACGCCGAGCACCGGCACCGTCGTCTTGGCCGCCAGCATGCCGGGCAGGTGTGCCGCGCCGCCGGCGCCGGCGATGATGGCGCGCAGGCCGCGCCCGGCGGCAGCCTCGGCATAGGCGAACATCTCGTCAGGCATGCGGTGGGCCGAGACGACGCGCGTCTCGTGCGCGACGCCGAACTCGGCGAGAATCTCGGTCGCGTGCTTGAGGGTGTCCCAGTCGCTGCTGGAGCCCATCAACACGCCGACGATCGGATCGGGCTGGTTCAAGGCTCGCTCCATGGGCTGCGAAAGGCTTGAATTGTAGGTGGCG
>Ga0138256_10002237_pt1 | contig 20867 bp, 20 predicted proteins | sample KNB2016incub_MG_FD_105486 | JGI IMG/M metagenome (GOLD analysis project Ga0138256, IMG submission 105486) | Active sludge microbial communities from wastewater in Klosterneuburg, Austria - KNB2014incub_MG | ecosystem: Engineered > WWTP > Activated sludge > Unclassified | place: Austria... | reverse complement strand
TCTGCTGTTGTTACGCACCGGAGGTGCAATAGGAGTACTTGAGTTGTCTTTTACATCTCCATTATTTCTTGGTGTAGAAAACTGATCGGCTCTGTTGTTCTTTACAGGTGCTGTTTCAACATTACGAGAATCTTTTACAGGACTATTGGTGTTCACATTGTTCCTTGGATGAATGATTTCAGCATCATTATTTTTAGCAGGTGCTGTTTCAACATTGCGAGAATCTTTTACAGGACTATTGGTGTTCACATTGTTCCTTGGATGAATGTTTTCAGCATCATTATTTTTTACAGGTGCTGTTTCAACATTGCGAGAATCTTTTACAGGACTATTGGTGTTCACATTGTTCCTTGGATGAATTACTTCTGCATCAGTAGATTTTGAATCACGTGTTGGCAATGACATTGCATTTGCAAAGCTCTGACTCACAGGCATTGAGTTTCTACCGTTTTTTACCAAAGCTCTGTTGTATGAATCGGCCATACTTCTTGGAGGAATAGCATTGCTGCTGCCAGAACCTGAAGTTGAGCGTCTTGGTCCGTAATAAGTGTTGTTATAGCTATAGCTGTCGTAACTGTTAAAATAGTATGGATTGTAGCCATAACCATTATAGTAACCATCGTAATAACCATTCCAGTATCCGTTATTATAGCCATTCCAGTAGCCATAGCTATAATTGTTCCAGCCATGATTATGGTAAGGGCCATATCCATAGTACGAATATGGACTGCTCCACCAGTAGTTATATGGTGAATAACCCCAACTGAAATAAGTGAAAGAAGGAGCCCACCAGAAAGAAGGAGCCCACCAATTATAACCACAATAAATGCTCACACCATAGTCATAAGGATTGTAATCATACCAGTATGAATTGGTATAATATGAATCATAATAACCATAATTCGACATTGGGCGATAAAATCTGCGTATGCGTGATGAATAGGCGTAGTCATAATAATCATCATCGTTGTAATAATTATTTGTCACATAGGTGTTGCCATCCTGTGTTGTTGTGCCGGCATCGTTATAATCAAAACGGTTTTCAGCAGAAGTGCTGCTGCCCTGATTGGATTCTGTTTGATTATTGGCATCCTGCTGTGGCTGCTGCACTTGTTGCTGTGTCTGAACGGCTTCAGCAGGTTTTGCTTTGGATGAATAATAAACATCATCGGAATAGGCATTTGAAGCCTGTTGTGATGAGGTGCAGGAGGCAAGTGTGAACATTGCTACTGCAGATAGTGCTATTGATTTCATCGTATTTTGTTTTTTATTATTTGACATGTTTTTATGCACAATAGTTTAACGTAATTGGATATGTTATGTTTGTTTTACAATTTTGCTGCCATCTCATAATATTCAACAGTTTTGCAAAAATCATTCATTGCAATTTCACTTCAAAGATAAAAAATGGCTAAAGACTTTCCAACACGCGATCAAAATTATTCAGAGTGGTATAACCAGCTTGTCATTCGTGCAGGCCTTGCAGAAAATTCATCTGTCAGGGGTTGCATGGTCATAAAACCCTATGGTTATGCCATTTGGGAGCGCATGCAACAACAGCTAGACAGCATGTTCAAAGCAACAGGGCACAGCAATGCATATTTTCCACTCTTCATCCCAAAATCATTCTTTAGCAAGGAAGCCAACCATGTAGAGGGTTTTGCAAAAGAATGTGCCGTTGTGACACATTACAGATTGAAACAATCAGATGATGGAAAAAGTGTAGTTGTTGACCCGGAAGCTAAACTCGAAGAAGAGTTGATAGTACGTCCAACATCAGAGACAATTATCTGGAATACATACAGAAACTGGATTCAGTCCTATCGAGATTTACCTATTTTACTCAATCAATGGGCTAATGTGGTGCGATGGGAAATGCGCACACGTTTGTTTTTGCGTACTGCAGAGTTTCTATGGCAAGAAGGGCATACGGCACATGCTACAGCTGAAGAAGCAGTTGAAGAAACCAGAAAAATGCTTGATGTTTATGCTGAATTTGCTGAACAATGGCTGGCTATTCCTGTTGTTAAAGGTGTGAAATCTGCTAACGAACGCTTTGCCGGTGCATTAGATACCTATTGCATAGAAGCACTTATGCAGGATGGTAAAGCATTACAGGCAGGAACATCACATTTTCTCGGACAGAATTTTGCAAAGGCATTTGACGTAAAGTTTACATCCAAACAAGGTGTTCAGGATTTTGTGTGGGCAACATCATGGGGAGTTTCAACACGACTGATGGGCGCATTGGTGATGGCACATTCTGATGATGATGGATTGGTGTTACCACCTAAGTTGGCACCTATTCAGGTAGTCATTGTACCAATTTATAAAAGTGATGAACAACTGAAACTTGTATCAGACGTTGCACTTAAAATTAAGAAAGCACTCACCGCACGAGGCATTGCCGTAGTATATGATGATGATGATCAAGCCAAACCAGGGTGGAAGTTTGCCGAATACGAAATGAAAGGTGTGCCGGTTCGCCTTGCTATAGGTCCGCGTGATGTGGAGAGCGGCACTGTTGAACTTGCCAGACGCGATACCAAAGAGAAAATGACAGTGCAGATAACAGATATTGAATTGAAGATTGAAAATCTTCTTCAGCAAATTCAAGAGAATATTTTTAAAAAAGCAATTGATTTTCGCGACACATCAACCCACGTTGCCGATAGTATGGATGAGTTTATCAAAATACTCGACTCCAAGGGAGGATTTGTATTTGCACATTGGGATGGTACTGCAGAAACAGAAGAAAAAATAAAAGAGAAGACCAAGGCTACCATCCGATGCATCCCATTAAACAACAAACAAGAAAACGGCAAATGTATTCATACAGGAAAACCCAGCACACAAAGGGTATTGTTTGCACGAGCTTATTAAAATCTCAAAACTATGGAACCGGTAAACGACAAGATAGCAGAACTTATTAAAACTCATTTCCCGCTCAACTGCAAAATAGTTGAATTTGCAAGCGGGCATTTTAATGAGATAAAAAACTATCTGAAAAAATTTGTTGAAGGTACAGCAACGTACTATCAGGCACCCAACAAACGTCAGCGAATAAAATTTTATGATACCGGAAGTAATCAGTGTGAATTGCAACTGGGCGATGACACGTTATGGTTTCATTTACATCCAAATTTATTTCGCATAAGCCCTGATAATCCTGCTTATCGCTATTCTTATTTACGTGATGATGACTACCGCAGTCGTTGTGCTGTGATACATGTTTATAATTTTCTGTCCGACTCGCTTGCAGAACGCAGGAATGACGATTATGGCATGCTCGTTGCCAGAATTTTTGTCAACTACGAAAATCATTTTATGGTTGAAGGACGCAAGCAATTAGGGTTATTGTTTAATGATATCAGCAATGATATATTGACAGAGCAACGCCTGAACGATGTACTCGATCAGATAGTTTTATTTTGCCTGCAATACGATTTGTTTGCACAACCTTTTGATCAGGTTCCTGCCATGAGTTATCGTGAAATATCTTCAGGCTCGTTTGGCTCTGCTGTTGCAAGCAGCAAGCAACTGGGCTTTAAACTGAAAGCCGATGATCTTGATACAGAATAAACTTTATAACGGATAACTCCACTATTGCCAATACTTTGTTAGAACTAATTTTTCTGTCTTTCTTGTCAATCATTGCTGCCTAAAAAATAGATTGAGTGTAATGGAAGCATATTCTTGTCATCGTCAGTCAGCTTGTTATAAAATTCTTGCCAAAGTTCAATGAAATTGTCAATGTCTAATAGCTTAATGTGTCTATGACTTTCTCTTGCGGAACGTTCTGCCTCAGATGTAAAAGTTCCCGAGGTTACAAATAAACCGATGTCTCCATCCTTGTTGAGAAGTCCTGTCAAACTACGAATGTCGTCAACAGGAACTGATGCGTCAGGTCTATGTTTTACTTGCACTTTCAGTCTTGGTGCGGTCGCACCTAATGGGTCGTTGTAAGCTACAATGTCTAAACCACCGTCTTTACCTTTTGGTGAAATAAATGGTGTGTGATATTTCATAGCTCTCAATAATGCGGCAACCATATCTTGAAACTCATAAGCGTTTTTACCCCTGATGAAATCTTTTATTCCGGAAATAGCCTGTTCTTCTAATAAGTCAAGATTTGCTTTTTGAGTTTGTGTTTTATTTTCTTCAAGTTCGGTCGGTTCGTCCTCTGTGTCTTTTCCCTTTTTGGGTTTGCTTTCCTTGTTGTCAGCAGCCCAAGTCCTGTAAAGTTGCGATGCAGTCTCAAGAAGTTTAGCAGGTCCAAGTTTTATTGCTTTTTCTCCTTCGTCAGTTAAATACCAAACCCCTTTGTTTTTTCTTAGATATCCAGCTTTAATTGCGTCAATGGTATAGAAGTGAAGAATTGATTCCCACCTAACATACCCCGTCTTTTCATAAACTTGTTTTTCCCAGTCTGTTAATTCAACTGTCTCACGAATTTTGTCTATGACTTGTTTGCCTGGAAGTTGTCCGCCTACTTCTTTTAAAATTTTAAAAGTCGCAAACAATGTCTTGGCTGCCGACCGCTTTGAAGGTGCTAATTTTTCTAACTCTTTATCCATTGTCTATTTGTAGTAGGGTCGTTCTAAAATGAGTGCTAACTTTAAAAAATCTGAATTACAACTGTATGTATTGTTGGTATTTTTAAATTTTAATCAATCGCCATTTTTCAGTCTTCTTTTCAGTTTTTAGTGTGATGATGTAGGAGCCACAAGGCAAAGTTGAAACATCAACGGCATACTGATATTTTATGTCTTTAGTCATTCTGCTGATTTGTTTCCCGGATATATCGGAAATAATAATTTCAGCATTGTTAATTATTTCATTTGTAACTATAGTAAAATCATTAACAGTTGGATTTGGGTAAGTGTTCCAGTTTGATACAGAATATTCATGGATACCCACTGTAACAACTGTATGACACGCTGAAGTGTCACTGCATCCGTTTGCAGTGATGATAACTGCATAGCTGCCATTAGCTGTAGCTGTGTAGGTCTGATTGGTAGCACCCGGTATTGGGTTATAGCTGTTGTTGCAATCTACCCACTGATAAACTCCTCCAGTCTGTACAGCTGTTAATACAGCCTGATTTTGATTTACCGTAGTATCATTCGAAATAAGAGTAAGTCGCACTATGGAGTCGCAGTTTAAGGATGATACCAATGTTGCAGTGTAAACACCGGCTTGTGTCAAAGTTTGACCGTTGAAAGAATAAGTTTGACCAGAACAAAGTGTGTCTGTAATAACGGTTGCATGGTCAACACCATTTACGAAATTTGACGATGTGCCAGTCATGCTAAAATTTTGTAAAACTCCATTGATGTGGTTTGAAATATCAGGAATAGTAAGAATGCCGGAATTGTTTCCACCTGCAATGCCGGTGTTCATATCATAATAAAGTTGTAATCCGGTAGAAGTAGTATTGACTTTATTTTTATAAATACACAACACTTCCTGTGGGGTTAGTGCTCTGTTCCAAAGTGCCACTTCATCCATTTGGCCATCAAGAAGGAAATTAGTTCCACTAAAAACAAGATTACCCAAATAAAATGATGTGGCAGTACTGGAAATTACACCAGAGGCTGAAACGGAATCGGTAATTAAGCCATTTCTAAAAAGTCTTAGGAATGAACCATCATAAGTTAGTGCATACTGCTGCCATGTGTTAAGTTGCAGCCCTTGCGAAAGTATGTCGAAATTTATACCAGCGCTGTTTCGAAAACGTGCTTCAACGGCAGTGGAAGAATACTGCAAAATATAGAAATCGGCTACGGTATTATCTCTGAATCCTGCAAGACCATCAAAGTCAGGAAATCCCGGAACAGGGTTACGCGGATACACCCAAAAGCTAAGTGAGATTTGTGATGAATTGGCAATGAGTGACGAGGCATTTACCGAAACAACCTGATCGTCTAAGCCGTCAAAATCAAGTGCATTTTGACTCTGCGCAGATACTGAACTTATGAAAGCGTTTGCCAGTATTAAAATCACAAAAGCATATAATTTTTTCATTACTTTTTTGTTTAATAGTTTTTACAAATATAAAAACTTTCAATACGCATTTTGTTGATTTTGTTGTAGTTAAAATTCGCTGCCACATGTGGGAATTTTAAAGACAAGATAAACCTAAAGATTATTTATAGTGGCAGTTCGAAATAATATTGTTTGTTTAAACAAGTGAAAAGTAAAAGGCTGCTAAATAATATTGATTTATTGGAGTTCTTTTCTGCAAAGCCGAATCAAAACGTTACTTTTGCATCCCGTATCACCACAACCTTTTCTTATGAGCGCTGTAAAGTATGTTTTTGTCACCGGTGGTGTTTCTTCATCATTAGGTAAGGGGATTGTTTCTGCTTCTCTTGCCAAATTGTTGCAGGCACGCGGGTATAGAGTAACCATTCAAAAGTTAGATCCATATATCAATGTTGACCCGGGAACATTAAATCCCTATGAACATGGAGAATGTTATGTTACTAATGATGGTGCAGAAACAGACCTCGACCTTGGGCATTACGAACGTTTTTTAAACGTTCCCACCTCTCAGGCAAATAACGTAACCACCGGGCGCATTTATCAAACGGTAATTAATAAAGAGCGCGAAGGTGCTTTTTTGGGAAAGACTGTTCAGGTAATCCCTCACATTACTGATGAGATAAAAAGAAGGATTAAAATTTTAGGTGAAACAGGTGAGTATGATATAGTAATTACTGAAATAGGTGGAACTGTTGGTGATATTGAGTCATTGCCTTTTGTGGAAGCTATCCGTCAGATGATTTGGGAAATGGGCAGCAACTGTTGTGTTATTCATCTTACACTTTTACCTTATCTGAATGTTACAGGAGAACTAAAAACCAAACCCACACAGCACTCAGTAAAAACCATGCTCGAATATGGTGTGCAACCTGATATTTTGGTTTGCCGTAGCGAGAAACCTATTGGTGCCGATCTGCGCAGAAAGATTGCCTTATTCTGTAACGTAAATGTCAATGCCGTTATTGAAGCTGTTGACGCCAGCAGCATTTACGAAGTTCCGTTGCACATGCTCAAAGAGCAATTAGATAAAGTAGTACTTAATAAATTAAAACTATCATTCAAACAAGAACCCGACCTTACGGCATGGAAGTCTTTTTTGGGCAAATTAAAACATCCGGTGTCTGAAGTAAAAATCGGGTTGATAGGGAAATATATTGAGCTTAAAGATGCTTATAAATCAATTGCCGAAGCATTTATTCATGCAGGTGTTGCTAATGAATGTAAGTTGAATATTGAGTGGATACATTCCGAAAAAATTGATGAACACAATGTTGCCGATAAGCTTAAAGGTTTGTCGGGAATATTAGTGGCTCCAGGCTTTGGCGACAGAGGTATAGAAGGAAAAATAGCAGCTATTAAATACGCAAGGGAAAGTAAAATTCCTTTTCTCGGAATTTGTTTGGGCATGCAATGTGCAGTAGTGGAGTTTGCACGCAATGTGCTTGGGCTAAAAGATGCGCACAGTTCGGAAATGAATAAGGAGACAAAAAATCCTGTTATTGACTTGATGGCCAAGCAAAAGGAGATCTCTGCAAAAGGGGGTACCATGCGACTGGGAGAGTACCCTTGCTCTTTAGTAAAAGGAAGTAAGGTAGCAAATGCCTATGGCAAAACTAAAATCTATGAGCGACACCGGCACCGTTATGAGTTTAACAGTAAGTATCAGAAAAGGTTTGAAGATGCCGGTATGATTGCCACAGGAATAAATCCTACTGATAACTTAGTGGAGATAGTTGAAATAAAAAACCACCCATGGTTTGTAGGTGTTCAATTTCATCCCGAATATAAAAGTACGGTAGAAAATCCTCATCCATTATTTGTAAGATTTGTGAAGGCAGCCAGCGAATTTGCCAAAGGAGCCTTACAGATTTAAGGCAGTTGCTCTAATTCTGTTTTTAATGCTGATAAGGTAATGGAATTCATTACTAAAGGTACAGATACATCAGTGCTGACAAGTACCGATGATTTTGAAAAGAAATAATTATCATTGACTTTCGCCAATGCCACCACCGTTGCATGTAGATTTAAAGGAAAGTTTTCTACTTCCCAAACACCTAGTGTAACAGATTTGGCTTTACAAATGGTATTGCTGCCATCAACAGAAACAAAAACGGCAGTATTTGAAGTTTCATAATCCGTACCGGTGTCAATAGTTATTTTTTTTCTGTTACTATTGCTGAAAACCGGTTCTGCTGCGTTTTGCCAACCTGTATTTTTCATTACATAGGCATAGTGCGCTTGACTGGAAGAGGTTAACAGATTTATCATTTGAGTGTCGGCATCAGCTGTCCATGAAACATCATTACTTTTATTTTCAAGAGGTAAAGAACTGCTGTAATAACGATGCAGCATCTGTCCGTTACCGAAAGAAGAATTGAGAAAGTAGTTGATGGTTTTGCCGTTGGACAAACTTAATGCAACATTGTTTTGGTAAGCTGCAAGATAAAAAATACCACCTGTTGTTAGAAATTTATTTCCAGATTGTGTAGTCAGATTTGAAAGAATAATGTCACGCTTGCTTACACATTCCCGTAGCTTTATATCAATATTTCCACTTATTGCACTACCATCTGTTTTGGTGAAACTTCCGGCAGAAATCATAAAAGTATTTCCTGCTGCAGTTGTTTGGTTGATGTTGGCAGCAGACGAAAAAGAAAATTGTTGTACAGGAGCACCTGTCTCACTGAAAAATTTCTCAATATCTTTTTCGGGAGTGACATTATTATTCTCTTCCTTTTTACAGGCAGACAAGCCAAAGACAGCTATTAAAAAAAAGTAGCGAATGAGATGATTCATAAATTATATTTATCTCTCAATAATATAAAGGAAAATTGCAAAAGTCAATAGAGAACATATTAGAGTTATCATAGACTTATACACATAAGCGTAAGATTAATACGGCCCCCCAAAAACAACTAAACAACTGAGGGTCAAAAGCAAGTAAAATACTGTTATCTTCGCAGCATGTCGAAACCAACAATTTTAGTTACCAATGATGATGGTATTACAGCAAATGGCATACATGCTTTAGTGGAGGCCATGCGCGAAATAGGCCATGTGGTTGTTGTTGCACCGGATAGTCCACAGTCGGGCATGGGTCATGCCATAACTATTCACAATCCGTTACGTTTGCATAAAGTAGATGTGTTTAAAGGAATTGACGCCTGGCAATGCAGCGGTACACCCGTTGATTGTGTAAAACTGGCGGTCAATAAAATTTTAAATCGCAAGCCCGATATTTGTGTAAGTGGAATCAATCACGGAAGCAACTCTTCCATCAACGTTATTTATTCAGGAACCATGTCTGCCGCAATGGAGGGTGCTATAGAAGGTATTCCAAGCATTGGATTTTCCTTATTAAACTATAAGTTTGATGCTGACTTCTCAGCAGCACGTCATTATGCAGGTGTTGTTACACGTGCGGTGTTGCAGGGCGGCCCCTGGCGCGAACTGTTGCTAAATGTAAATATTCCTTACCTTCCGCTTAAAGAAATGAAAGGATTAAAAATCTGCCGGCAGGCAATGGCAAAATGGAAGGAAGAGTTTGATGAAAGATTGGATCCTGCGCAACAAAAATACTATTGGCTCACCGGAAAGTTTCTCAATCCCGATTTAGGAGAAGATACCGATGAATGGGCGTTGGCAAATGGATATGTTTCTGTTGTGCCTGTTGAATTTGACTTTACAGCGCATCATGCCATTCCCATATTAAACAAGTTGCATTGGAATGTTTAAGAAAATTCCTGACACATTTCATATAGGCGCACTGTTGGCTTTGATTGTGTCAGTGCTTGCATGGCTGCTTATCAGTCGCACCGAAGTGTTAATTGCAACATCTGCACTAAAGGATTATCTGGCATTTCCACGATTGTATTTTATAGTGTTTGCACTGCAGCTTGTTTTTTTACGAATAATGATGGTTAACTTTCAAAAACAACACTTTGCCCGTGGATGGATGTTTAGTGTTTTTATTTTTGCCTTATTTGTATTTTATCTTATTAAAAAATCATAATCATGTTTAGTAAAGATAAGTTTATAACAGGATTTATTGGTGGCCTTCTTGCACCGTTAATTGGTTTTTATCTCTATTATATTGGACTATTCCGTCAAATGAATTTTACCGGCTTTTACAACACTCTGGTGGCAAACAATACACTTGCAGCAGCTATCAGCTTAAGTTTGCTTGCTAACCTGGCATTATTCTTTGTGTTTGATAAATTTGGTAAATTGAACGGATCGCGCGGAGTCATTGCTGCAACATTCATTTATGGATTTTACATTGTTTATCTTAAATTTTTCTGATACCGATGCGCTACTACATCATTGCCGGTGAAGCTTCGGGCGATTTGCATGCATCCAATCTGGTATTACAACTACGTAAATATGATACAGATGCTGTTTTGCGTGGATGGGGTGGTGATAAAATGCAGGCTGCAGGAGTAGAAGTGGTTAAACACTACCGCGAGCTGGCATTTATGGGATTTGTGGAAGTGATAAAAAACTTACGAACTATTTTTAAAAACCTAGAAGCCTGTAAAAAGGATATTCTAACCTTTAAACCTGATGTGGTAATTCTTGTTGACTATCCGGGATTCAACATGCGGATTGCAGAGTTTCTGAAACAGCAAGGTGTAAAAGTATTTTATTACATATCTCCTCAGATTTGGGCATGGAAACAATCGCGTGTACACAAAATTAAACGCGATGTGGACAAGATGTTTGTGATATTGCCATTTGAAAGAGATTTTTATAAGAAGTTTAATTATGAAGTTGAGTTTACCGGACATCCATTGCTGGATGAGATTGAAAAAATAAAACATCAACCGGCTAAGGCATTGTCGCAGTTGGATAATGACAAAAAAATTATTGCACTGTTGCCGGGCAGCCGTATGCAGGAAATAAAAGAAATGCTTCCTGTGATGTTGAAAGCTGTTTCAGCATTTAAAAATTTTAGTCCTGTAATTGCAGCAGCACCCAACATTCCTGATTCCTTTTATCAGACAATTTCCGGAAAGAATATTGCCATTATACATGGCCACACCTACGATATTTTGCAGCAGGCTTATGCTGCATTGGTTACCAGTGGCACAGCCACATTGGAAACAGCATTGTTTAAAGTACCTGAAATTGTATGTTATAAAGGCAACCGTTTTTCATACCTTATAGCGCGGCAATTAGTTAAGGTGAAATACATTTCTTTAGTAAATCTTATACTTGACCGCATGTTGGTAAAGGAGCTCATTCAGGACGACATGAATGAAAAAACACTGACTGCAGAAATGAAATTGTTGCTCGAAGACGAAAAGTATAGAGGCAACATCCTTGCAGGTTATGATGAGTTGGAAGCTAAGTTGGGCATGGCTGGGGCATCAGAAAAAACAGCACGAAAAATGGTTGATTTTCTGAAGAACACGGTTGTACAATAAATTTATTTATTTTTATGCTAAATTATTTTTGTGAAAACAGCAAGCTATATTCTTATACTTATTGCTACTTTAATGCTTTCTGCATGTCAGAAGCAGGAAGCAGAAACAGATAATGAGCCACAAGTTGCTGCCACTTGTGATGATGGCATCATGAATCAGGGCGAAACAGATATTGACTGTGGCGGACCATGTCCACTTTGTCAGGCAACTATGACTGCAATGGTTGATGCCGATACTTTTAAGGCTGTATTTAATACCATCACCAGTAAGTATGCAAATGGTGCATTTTTTGTTTCAGGATCATCAGATTTAGGTTCACTAACTATAATTTATTCCGGTTCACTGAGCATAGGAACTGTCAGTAATGCACAGGCAACATTTGTCAAAAATTCAACTTCTGTTACCTACATTGCAAGTACTGCCAACTTAACTTTCAATACCATCAATGTTACAGACAGTACGGCAGAGGGAATGTTTTCATTTAATGCCATCAATTTTAATTCTCCTACCGATACAGTTAAAGTTATGAATGGGTTCTTTAAAAGAATCAGCATAAAGAATAATTGAAGCTACATAGCAGTTGAAATTAAATAACGGCTTAGAAAATTGTTAGAAGAGACATTCATTGTAATTCAACTTTGATTGAAAAAATAATTTTCTAAAGCAAATTTCTAATAATATAAACACATTAAAATCAAAATAAATGGCAAGTATCAATCCTTACATTCATTTCAATGGTAATGCCGAAGAGGCATTCAACTTTTACAAATCAGTTTTTGGCGGTGAGTTTGTAACAATAGTCCGTTTCAAAGACATGCCTTCAAACCCTGATTTTCCAATGTCGGAAAAGGAGGCGAATAAAATTATGCATATTGCGCTACCAATAGGTAAAACCGATGTTTTAATGGCAAGCGATACGCCTGAGTCAATGGGAAAACACAATGAAAATGAAACCAGAAGTAAAATTTCTATTAGTACAGAGAACAAAGAAGAAGCAGATAAGTTATTTAATGGTTTATCTGCCGGAGGAAAAATAGAATGTCCGTTGGAAGACAGTCCTTGGGGTTCTTATTTTGGTATGTTCAGAGATAAATACGGCATTGAATGGATGGTGGATTTTGATCCAAGGTATAAAGGTCAGATTTGATTTTCTATTAATTTAGGTTTCAAAAAAAATGAGGCTGTCGTAATAAATCATGACAGCCTCTTCTTGTAGCGAAGGGGGGAATTGAACCCCCGACCTCAGGGTTATGAATCCTGCGCTCTAACCACCTGAGCTACCTCGCCTGATTTTGAGGCTGCAAAAGTAGTATTCCCTTTCAAATGTAAAAACAATTTGTAGAAATTTCCCTTAATGTAGATGGTTTTGAAGCCAATTGGTGATAATCATTGTAGCGCCAGCATTGGATTTCACAACATTTTGACAGATTTCACCGACTTGCTCCAGCTTTTTATTGTTGTTTAATAAATCATCAAAAATAGTTTTCAATTCTCTAGAGTTGCTGATTGTAAATGCACCTCCCGACTCAAGCAACTGTTTAGCTTCTTCAAATTTTTGAAAATTAGGACCAAAAATTACAGGCTTGCCATATACAGCTGCTTCCAGTGTGTTGTGTATTCCTTTACCAAAGCCTCCACCTATGTAGGTTATTGTTGCAAAACGATATAATTTAGAAAGCATGCCAATTTTATCTATAATCAGCACATCGGCTTTTAATAATTCATTTTCTGTAGCCTTGCTATAACACGCTACATTTTTTTTACATGCAGCAATAAAATCTTTGTAAGAACTTTCATGTATTTCATGTGGTGCCAATATCAGTTTTACTTCTGTGGAATTACAATAATCTGCCAGTAAATGATGGTCTTCCGGCCAGGTGCTGCCTGCCACAATTATTTTTTTTGCTGCAATAAAACTTTCAATTTTTTCATCCATAAATTCCAATCCCGGCAATTGAATTACCCTGTCAAAACGAGTATCGCCACTCACTTCAACCCGGGTTATTCCTTTTTGATTTAAAATATGGAGTGAGGTATTGTTCTGAACAAAAAATCGGGTTACTTTTTTGAATTCTTTAATAAATGTGCCTCCATACCATTTGAAAAAAAATTGATTAGCTCTAAACACAGCAGAGATGTAGATAAATGGAATACTTCGCTTGCTCAACTCACTCATATAGCGAAACCAGTAATCGTATTTAACAAATATTGCCATGTTTGGATTTATACAATCCAACCATTTACGTGCATTACTGATGCTATCACAGGGTAAGTAAAAAACATAATCAGCCAATTTTTCTTTAGCACCCTGCTTGTATCCTGATGGAGAGAAAAAGGAAAGCACAATTTTGTATTGCGGAAACAATTTTTTTATTTGTTGCAAAACAGGCTTACCTTGCTCATATTCACCATAAGAAGAACAATGAAACCAAATGCGTTTGGCAGATTCGTTTTGTAGTTCTTGCTGTACTTTTTGAAATAAATTTCTTCGACCCTCAGTAAAAGCTTTTGCTTTAGCATTAAAAGGTGAAGCAAGTGCTGCTGCTAAATGATAGAGTCTTATTCCTATGGAATAAAGCAGCAACATGATTAATAGTAATAATATTTATCAGGATTGGTATAGAAGGGAATTATCCAACCGGCTTTAAAACCAAATAACAAATCAACACGACTTTGATCATCGGCTTTCATAGTATCAAACTGATAGTCTCTGCGCCCTTGTGTAAATCCCTGAATAAAATTAAATCCTGCATAAAAGTTAATCAGCTTTTTATTTCCGTAATAAACATATCCAACAAATTCTTCAACAATAATTCCGTTGGTAAGTCTGTCATACCCTTTTTTGTATTTTTTAGAAAGCTCCTTTACGGTGTTTCCAATGGTTTCTATTCTGATTTTATGTTGCATAAATCCTGCACCTGCACTAATCCAGATGCCACTGTTTGGATTTGGTTTTTTGAATGCAAACACTTTTCCTGCCTGTGCACTGATGTGATATCCTCTTTCAAAAAGTCTGACATCTGCTGTGCGGCCATCGCTACCAATTATTGTTCCATAACTAGATGCAATACCTGCAAGTAATCCGGGTTGATTGATTTTATTGCCGAAAAAAAATCCACCTTGAATACTATAAAGAAAATTCTTTGGTGTCTTAATACCAAAAACGCTTTGCACTCCATAATCAGCACCAAAGCGTTCTTTCATATCACCACCCGGTAAATGAAATTCTCCTCCCACACCAAAAAATGGGATGAGAATGGCAGAATCACGTACCAATGCCTGTGCTGTAGTCTGTAGTGAAGAAAACGAAATCAGTACGGCAAATAAAAAAACTCTAATCTGCATTTTAATCAAGAGGAATTAATAGTCGTTTAATTTTTGGTACCGGTCCCGGACAATGACTGCTATGACAAGCCAGACATGCATTTACAACATTATTGAAACTTTTAACTCTGTTTGCATTGGTTGAATTTTCATAACCTTCCAAAGTCTGAAGATATAAGTCGGCAAACGTTGTGTAATACTCATTTTTTGTTTTATCATCAGTTGGCTTTGCTGTATTGATGTTTAAAAATGTTTTTGGATAAGAAACTGTCCGCTGTTCGCTTACTGCCTTGCGTGCTTCGGCAGCATGGTTGTACATCTCTCGCATCAGTAACGAAAGCTCACTGCTTTTATTGGGATTAATATCGGTAGTATCTGCAAACGCAGCATTTGTCCATACTGTTTTGTATTGATAGGATGATACATACAGCAAGAACATGATTCCTGCTATGACAAATATTTTATTCATAAATTATTACTCCTTCTGCTTCAAATGCAGGCTTTTTTTCAGGTTGGGTAATTTTCTCTATTTCTTCTTTTGGTTTATTGGCATCTTCAGCATAATGTTTCAACTCTGCAACAGAGGTTACATCATTAAAAGCTATTCCTTCAATAACAGCAGTTTTCCCAGCACAATCTTTAGGCACAAAAAATTCATAATCTTTAAAACGCACTCGCATGGTATTGCCATCAGCGGTTTCCATCATCATCCAGCAGCCTTTTTTCTGACAAACACTTGTAATTTTCCCCTGAATTTTAACATTCACGGTATCTTTTGTAGTTAACATTCTGTCAACAACAGAAGCTGGTTGTGCATTCTCTTCAGTGATTTTTTTTCCGAAATGAGAAACTTTTTTATCCTGAGCCATCAATGTCAGACTCATCATTGTTGCAAAAGCAACTAATATAATTGTACGCATGTAATTGAATTTTGAATTGCAAAGGTAATTTTTTGATTTAATTAAAATACAGTCTTTTTCATTCTATTACTATAAAAACAACTATTCATTAAGCAAACACCCTGACGGAAGCTTTTAAGATAAAGGTTTTCTAACATAAATCTGTTATTTACTCTATTGTATAAAGGCAAAAAGTTTGCTTTATGAAAATACCTTTGCATGATGTTTTTAAAGAAATCGCTTTATTGTTTATTCACGGTGCTGCTTCCCTTAGTTTCTTATTCGCAGAAGAAACTGCCCGGATTTATTAACCCTGTATCTTATCATTGGGCCGATAGTGTACTTGATGAAATGACTGTTGATGAAAAAATTGGTCAGCTTTTTATGGTACAGATGCAAAGTGTTTGGCCTGAAAAAGATTTGGATTCATTAGAATCGTTAATCCGTAATTATCATCTTGGAGGTTTGATTGTCTTTAAAGGAGGGCCATATCGTCAGGCACAGTGTATTAACAGAATGCAGAAAGCAGCTAAAATTCCTTTGTTGGTGAGTATTGATGGCGAATGGGGGCTAAGTATGCGCATGGACAGTACCATTCGCTTTCCTCGTCAAATGACCTTGTCGGCCATGCATGATGACAGTTTGCTTAATGAAGCATTTGCCGAAATTGCATCACAATGTAAACGTATGGGTATTCAACTAAACTTTGCTCCTGACATTGATATCAACAATAATCCGCAGAACCCTGTAATTAATACACGCTCATTTAGTGATGATAAATTTGAAGTAGCACAAGGTGGAATATTTTATATGCAGGCCTTGCAACATCAGCATGTGCTTGCATGTGGAAAACATTTTCCCGGTCATGGAGATACAGATACAGATTCGCATTATGCCTTGCCGGTAATCAATAAATCTGCCGGTGAGTTAGATACTTTAGAGTGGTTTCCTTTCAGGCAGCTTATTAGGAATGGGGTCAGCAGTATTATGACAGGCCATCTGAATGTTCCATTACTTGACGATGAGAACTATCCTGCATCATTGTCTAAAAGAATTATCAACGGCTATCTTAAAGACGACTTAGACTTTAAAGGACTCGTCATTACCGATGCATTGAATATGAAAGGTGCCATTGTAGCCGATGCCAAACCGGGTGATATTGAATTGCAGGCTTTGTTGGCTGGTAATGATATTTTATTAATGTCGGAGAATGTGAAGCCGGCTATCGAAAAAATAAATACTGCACTTCAGAAAAGAAAGTTGCGCAAAAGTGCTCTTGATGAAAAAGTCAGAAAAATTCTGATGGCCAAGCATTGGGCTGGTTTAAACAACTATACTCCTGTTGACACGACAAATCTGTATTATGATTTAAACAATGCGGGTGCTTCATATCTCAACTATCGTTTGTATGAAAAGTCGCTGACACTACTCAGAAATGATGCTGTTTTACCACTGCAAAACAGTTCTTCTGAGCGGATTGCATCATTGGTAATTAACGATACTCTTGAGAATGCATTTCAGCAAACATTGTCGCTATTTGCACCTGTTCAGAATTTTGTAATGTCAAAAGATGCTTCTCCTGCCACCGTGGACAGCATTGCCGCAGTATTATCAGGATTCACAAAAGTTATTGTCAGCATTCATAACACAACAACCAAGCCTCAGTTTAATTTTGGAATTACTGAAAGCATGAATTCGGTTATCCAAAAAGTTTCTATGCGCACCAAAGCTATTGTTGTGTTGTTTGGAAATTCATATTGTCTGAATAAATTGGTTATTCCCGATCAGACGAAAGCTCTGATAATTGCCTACGAAGACACTTATCTGCCACAACACATAACTGCACAGGCACTGTTTGGTGCTGTCCCTTTCAATGGAAGATTGCCTGTAACACCCGGCTTAACCTTTCATCGTGGTGATGGTCTGAATCTTCAGGCAACGGGTGTGGTAAAATATACCATACCTGCTGAGTTAAATATTGATCTAACATGTCTGCAAAAAGTGGACTCCTTAATTAATGATGCCATAAAACAAAAAGCATTTCCCGGATGTCAGGTATATGCATCGGTTGACGGTAAGGTTATCTATAACAAATCGTTTGGCTTTACAACTTATGCAGATACACAAGCAGTGGAAAATGATATGATATATGATATTGCCTCTGTTACAAAAATTGATGCCACTGCTCTTGCAGCCATGTGGCTTTATGACCATAATCTGCTTGACTTAAAACAGACAATAGAATATTACCTGCCTGATTATGGAAATACCAATAAAGGGTCATTAACAGTTGAACAGCTTATGACACACACTGCAGGATTGCAAGCCTGGATTCCATTCTATAAAGAAGGACTTACTAAGAATGGTAAAGTGATGAAAAAATATTTTTCTTCGTCATTGCATGATGATTATACTGTGCAGGTAACAGACAGTCTTTTTATGAACCCTAAATTTTATGTCAGAATAGATAAAAGTATTAAAGATTCACCATTAACGGAAAAAGGAAAATATGTATATTCTGATTTAGGAATGCTGCTATTGCAAAAAATTATTGAAAGGCAGGCAGGTAAAAAGATGGATGTATTGCTCAATGAAGAATTTTATCAGCCACTGGGATTGAGTCATTTGTTGTTTAATCCTCGCAATAAATTTCCATTAGCAGACATTGTACCTACGGAAGATGATACAGTGTTCAGGCACACCTTGGTTCAGGGGTATGTACACGATCCGGCAGCAGCGTTGATGGGTGGTGTGGCAGGCAATGCAGGCTTATTCGCCAATGCGCAGAGCGTTGGAGTGCTCATGCAAATGTTACTCAATGGAGGCAGCTATGCCGGTAAGCAGTATATTAGCAAAGCTACTGTTGATGTATTTACGAAAGCACCTATTTCCGGAATAAGAAGAGGTTTGGTGTTTGACAAACCCGAAACAAATCCTGCAAAAGGAAGCCCGACATGTAAAAGTGCATCACCGCAAACTTTCGGCCATCAGGGATTTACAGGCACCTGCACATGGGCCGATCCTTCCAATAAGTTGGTTTATGTTTTTCTCTCTAACCGTATTTATCCAACAGCTTCTAACCAAAAAATCAGTAAGCTAAGCGTGAGAACAGAAATACAGCAGGTGTTTTACGATTGTTTAAGAAAAATACGTTGAAAGAAACTATTTTTACAACCTGTTAAACAAATCAACATTATTCTTGTTGATTGATTCTTACAGTATGAAAATAGGTATAGTTTGTTATCCCACTTTTGGAGGCAGTGGAGTTGTCGCTACAGAACTTGGCAAAGCACTTGCAGCTAAGGGTCATCGTATTCATTTTATCACCTACAGTCAGCCGGTACGGCTCGACTCTTTTTCTGAAAATATTTCCTATCATGAAGTATCGGTAAGTAACTATCCGTTGTTTGAATATGCACCTTATGAGTCAGCATTAACAAGCATGTTGGTTGATGTGGCCATGCATGAGGGGTTAGATGTTTTGCATGTGCACTATGCCATACCCCATGCATCCGTAGCTTATCTTGCTAAACAGATTCTGATTTCAAAGGGAATATATATACCGGTAATAACCACGTTGCATGGTACAGATATTACACTTGTTGGCCGCGATAACAGTTATGAGCCTGTGGTGACTTTTGCTATCAACCAAAGTGATGGTGTGACAGCTGTTTCAGAAAGTTTAAAGCGCGATACCTATGCAAATTTTGAAGTCACCAAACATATTGAAGTCATCCATAATTTTATTGATCTGAAAAGGTTTTCAAAAAAGCCAAAAGACCATTTTAAACGAGCCATTGCGCCAGGAGGAGAAAGACTGTTGGTACATACTTCTAATTTCAGAAAAGTTAAAAGGGTGAACGATGTAATACAGGTTTTTGCAAGGATTCATAAAAGAATACCTTCACGATTACTGATGATTGGTGATGGTGATGAACGGGCCGGTGCCGAAAAACTTTGTCGTGAACTGCAATTGTGTGATGATGTTAGATTTTTAGGTAAGCAGGATGCTATAGAAGAAATTTTATCTGTTTGTGATTTGTTTATCATGCCTAGTGAAACAGAAAGTTTTGGACTTGCTGCATTAGAAGCCATGGCTTGCCAGGTGCCGGTAATTTCATCAAATACCGGAGGTATGCCTGAACTAAATTTAGATGGTGTGACAGGATTTACAAGTAATGTTGGCGACATTGAAGATATGGCGGAGAAAGCTTATCACATATTAAAGGACGATCAAACACTCAACATTTTCAAGCAAAATGCATTGAAGCGAGCTTCCGATTTCGATATTAACGTCATCCTTCCGCGTTACGAAAATTACTATCAGTCCATTATTCAGAATTTTACAGTTGCACCGTAAGTTCCGGCATTTTCATTTGTTTTTTCAAGAATGTTTTTATCATAAAAGAATAAAAATTGATGGTCTGAGGTAGGCCTTTTAAACCCATTTCAATGATTTGTTGTGAATAATGCGACCAAAAAATTAGGCGCATCAATTTATTTAAATATCTGATAATCAATTATATTTTAAAATCATTGCAGATAGGAACAGAAAACGGTTGATTAATATTGGCAAACTGTTCACACTATTTTGTTTATAACGTTTGTTGGTTTGAAAATAAGTGTTACTTTTGCGACCCCAATTGTAAAAGGTTAATACATAATACTGTGGATACTTTATCATACAAAACAATATCGCTGAATGCGAAAACTGCCAGAAAAGAGTGGGTGCTGATTGATGCAACCGATATGGTTTTAGGCCGTTTATCATCCGAGGTGGCTAAGATTTTAAGAGGCAAGCACCGTCCAGGATTTACACCTCACGTTGACACCGGAGATAATGTAATTATTATCAATGCCGAGAAGGTAAAACTTACCGGAAAAAAAATGGCACAGAAAGTATATGTGCGCCACACGGGCTATCCCGGAGGTCAGCGTTTTACTTCACCGGAGAAACTGATAGATACTTATCCTGAAAGAATTCTGGAAAATGCTATTCATAAAATGCTTCCTAAAAACAGATTAGGAAACGCTATAAAGAAAAACCTAAGGGTATTTGCTGGCAGTGAACACAGCCATGAAGCACAAAATCCCCGTAAAATAACTTTAGATATTTAATCGGCAATGAATAATATACATAAAATAGGAAGACGCAAAACAGCCGTAGCGC
>Ga0138256_10002235_pt1 | contig 20883 bp, 18 predicted proteins | sample KNB2016incub_MG_FD_105486 | JGI IMG/M metagenome (GOLD analysis project Ga0138256, IMG submission 105486) | Active sludge microbial communities from wastewater in Klosterneuburg, Austria - KNB2014incub_MG | ecosystem: Engineered > WWTP > Activated sludge > Unclassified | place: Austria... | reverse complement strand
GTAAAAGAAAAACGTGACCGAAAAAAGCCGCATGACCGTAGGGCTGACCCACGAGATAAAAAGCATGACAGAAAAGGACCAAGAGATCGCAAAGAAGAAATGCGGCAGAAGCATGGAAACAAAAGAGATCGTACTGAGAAGTCCGGTGATAGAAGAAAAGATACAAAAGAGCCTAAGAAAAATATGAAGGATCATAAGAAAAAAAACAATGCCAGAAAACATTAAAACCTAATTTATTAAGTGAGCTGGAAGGGTGTCTGCTGAAGAAGCGACACCCTGAAGGCTTTAAACAGAAATGTTTTAATCCGATACAAAAAATCATTAATTCACAAAGCTGATTTATCACTCAAAAGATAGAATAACCGCTGAATGGCACCAGACATAGATGATAGTAATATATTGCTTCGTTTCCGCTCTCCCCTGAGCAGGAACAGTGCCTTCGAGGATCTGATCGACAAATACAAAGAGCGTCTATACTACCATATCCGGCGGATGGTCATCGATCATGATGATGCAGATGATCTATTGCAAGACACTTTTGTAAAAGTCTGGCAGAATCTGGAAAAATTTCAGGAGAACTCCGGTTTGTTTACCTGGCTATACCGAATCGCAACCAATGAATGTCTGAATTTCCTGCGAAAGAAAAATAAATATGTGGTTAACTCAATGGATGACTCTACCTATCTGCTTGAAACACTGGAGACAAGTCAGTATATCAATGGCAGCGAATTGCAGATAAAACTTCAGCATGCAATACTAACACTACCTGAAAAACAGCGCCTTGTATTCAACATGAAGTACTTTGATGAACTAAAATACGAAGAGATGACTGAAATACTCGGCACTAGTGTGGGTGCACTGAAAGCATCCTATCACCATGCTGTAAAGAAAATTGAAGAATACTTTAAAAAGGATTAAACCAAATCAAGATAAAGACATCTAAAAACTAGAAATTTAAAAGCAATAGTTTAAAAATATCATGAAACTCGACCAATACGATAAATCTGATTCACATGCACCCTTTAATGTGCCTGATGGATATTTTATCGGCCTGAAACAAAAAATACATCGCAGAATCAGTCAGGAATCCTCACCACTCAATGATTCATTCCTGAGTGAACTGAATACGTCACCATTTCAAGTACCAGAACAATACTTCTCTGATATTCACGAGAGAATTAATATTAAAAAGAATGCCTTACCTGTAGAAGGTGGGATAAAAAGACAAAGTGTAATTCTACGTTTAATTCACAATCCATTTATTCAGGGAGCAGTGGCAGCATGCTTCATACTTTGTGTAGGATTCTGGGGATATTTGCGCTATGCGCACGCACCTAATCAAAATACAGCCAAAGCGGACACCGAAATCTATATCGGCAAAGATTCAGATATCGAAGCCAGCATGTTTGATGAAGATGAATTGATAGAAACTTATCTCTCTTCAATCAATGAAGACAATAAAGAAACAAGAGAAAAAGTATCGGACGATTATTTGATAGAAAATGTAGATGAAAATTTATTATTAGATGAAATTTAATTAAAGTGAAAAAGTTTATTTATTTATTATTAGCATTATTTCTTCCATTAGCCTTATTTAGCCAACAAAACAGGAGAGACAAAATAGAATCCCTGAGAGTAGCTATCTACACACAAAAAATTGGCCTGACACCTGAGGAAAGTAAAGTATTTTGGCCGGTGTATGATCAGTACAACCGCGAACTCCAATCGCTGAATCAGCAACAGAGAAATACTTTGCTGAAGCTCAAAGCTGATCTGGATCAAATGAGCAATGCAGACGTAGAAAAACTCGTCGATCAGGAAATTGCCTATCGTACGCAGGAAGCTACACTCGCTGCAAAGTATCATGAGAAGTTTAAGAAAGTACTCCCGATACAAAAAGTAGCAAAACTGTATATGGCAGAAGTAGCTTTCAAAAAAGAGTTACTAAAGCGCATCAAAGGCTCACGGGAATAGCTATCACGCGACTAGTTTATCTTGTCATATATTTACAAATACCTTCTGATGAACTTTATCGGAAGGTATTTTTTTTGGAAATGAAAATTTCTCCAGACTAAATCCTGCTTTGATCTGTTTTTTTACGTGGTAACACATTTTCAAAAACCAATGCAAAAATCATCACCAGTGCGCAGCCGATGAGATTGAGCCACAGAAACGCTGTCAACTCAATCATCCAGGCCGAAAATACAAAAACTTCGGCCACAAGTGCTGCCAGGAATACCGCATTCCCACCAACTTTTTTAAGAAAAATGGCTGTGATAAAAATACCGAGTATAACACCATAAAACAATGAGCCCAGGATATTTACTGCTTCCAGTAAATTGCCCATTTTACCGGCAAAAAGCGCAATTAATATACAGAAAATACTCCACGCTACAGTAACCAGGCGACTTACACCCAATCCCTCATGCTTTTTCTTCGAAAACCGGTTTACGAAATCAATCACGGTAGTAGATGTCAGTGAACTGATACCGCTGGCTGTGGCACCCATCGCTGCCAGAAGTATCACTGCCATCAGCAGGCCAATGACACCCAGAGGTAGATTGTGTGTGATAAAATATAAAAAGATATAATTGGTATCATCCGTCTCAGCCGTCGGGTCATTCTGCTTCATAAGCCCTACTGCTTCGGACTTTATTTCTTTCGCCCGCGTCTCCAGTTTGACGAGATCATTCCGTGAGGCACTGATCTTCGATTCATCCTTTGCTTCCAGCCCGGTCATCAATTCCTGAATAGATACTTGTTTTGCATCATGTACCTTATTGTATTCCACCACTAAGGCATCATACTGCGGCTTATAATTACTGTGCGCTATTTTCTGTACTTCATTGGTATTGAAGTAAATGGGTTGCGGATTCAACTGATAAAATGAGAAAACCATCGCACCCAACAAGAGAATGAAGAATTGCATCGGTATTTTGATCAGGCCATTCATCAACAAACCACGGCGACTCTCATCGACAGAAGCGCCGGTAAGATAACGCCCTACCTGAGACTGATCCGTGCCGAAATAGGATAATTGCAGGAAAAATCCACCGATGATTCCTGACCAGACATTGTATCGATTATTCAGGTCAAAATGAAAATCAATTGCATTCAATTTGCCCATCTTGCCAGCTAAATGCAGCGAATCAGAAAAGGAGACTCCCTGTGGCAACATCCATAATAACAGAAAAAATACTAAAAACAAACTGGTAAAGATTACGCCCATCTGCAACTTCTCAGTATAAGAAACGGCCTTAGTGCCACCCAGCATAGTATATGCCATCACCAGCACACCTGTAATAATGATGACTACATAAATATTTATACTCAGCAGTGTGGCCAATATTATCGCCGGCGCATAGATAGTGATTCCCGTTGATATCCCACGCTGGATCAGGAAGAGTGCTGCGGTCAGTGATCTGGTCTTGTTATTGAAGCGATCTTCAAGATATTCGTATGCAGTAAATACATTCCATTTTTTATAAACCGGAAGAATGAATATCGATATAAATATCATCGCGAGTGGCAGTCCAAAATAAAACTGTACAAAGCGCATGCCATCCGAGTAAGCCTGCCCGGGAGCAGACAGATAGGTAATAGCGCTCGCCTGCGTGGCCATCACCGATAATGCAACATGATACCAGGGTAATTTTCTGTCCGCAAGAAAATAGCTTTCCAAAGTCTTAGTCCCCCGACTCTTCCATATCCCATACAGAATAATCACCAGTAGTGTGATAATGAATACCGTCCAGTCGATCCAGCTCATTCAAACACTTTGGTGAAAATATAAAATACCCCAATCAGGAAAACCAGAAACAAAGCAACACCAATGTATCTTGATGTCCAGGGATGTGCCTTAGCCGGCTTATCCATTAGGCGGCAGATTAATTAGGTTTGCCAGCAAACGATAGGCTCCGGGCACACCGGCAGGAATCTGCCTGAAAAATGCAATTCCGGCATATACAAAATTTCCTTTGCCATACTTTCCTATGATCAGGCTACCGTCCATCGGTTTCTCACCTCTGTCATGCATACTGAGTACTGCACGGTACTTTTTATCTCTTTTGGTGGCAAAATAGGTTCCCCGTTCCTGCACCCAGCCATCAAAATCAGCCTCAGTCAGTGCATTCGGTGTGGTCAGTGCCGGATCTTTTGCATCGATAAAGTCCACTTTTGCATCTTCCTCAGTTACCCGGTCACGGGAAATTTCCAACGGATACGGACCTACTTCACCTCCCAAAGGCCGCCAACTGGTGCTTGTATTGTACTGTGTGATCAGATTTCCACCCTGATTGACGTAATCCATTAATTTTGAGTGTACATTGAATAAGTCAGGATACACATTATAGATCCGGATGCCCAATAAAATTGCGCCATAAGGACGAAGATCAGTAGTAGCTACTGCAGCAGGGTCTATGATATCCACATTATATCCTACCTCTTTCAAACCCGCTGCCACTTCATCACCTGCGCCATTGACATAGAGGATCTTTTTATTCTTACCCGTATTTACTTCCGCATTTATCAGCCGGATGCTTACCGGACGAAGCAGGATCTGATTGGGTATATGGTCATACTGAATACGCGTGACTTGTTGCAGATCAAATGAAGACTTTCCGGTCTGCCGCACAGTGAAATGTGGTGATCCGGCCATGAGCATTTTCTCAGGCAAACTGATTGCAATACGCTGGCTTTCACCTGCTTTTACGATGTTGATCGGAAATCTTTTTCCACCGATGGAAGCCGGTGTACCGACCATCAGCTCACCAGTGAAATTATCCACGTTTGATTTTAATTTTATGCTAAACTCTGCGTCCCCATTTTTCTTCCAGATATATGGCGGAAAACTGCTGGCCTCTATCGCCGGGATGATATAGAAAGGCTGATGGACTTCACCTCTGGTAGGATCTGTATATTTGTACTTCAATGGTACACGCAGATAAAATTCAGAATTTAATAAGCGAAATTTCACAGTAGCATAGTACAGCGCATCACCTTCGGCTTTACCGATCCATTGTTTATCCATATTAAACCGGGCTTTTTCTGGTTTCATTTGAAGCCATACAGGAGAGCTATTTTTTGCCGGTTGGTCAATCAGTATCTTTCCGGGATACGTATAGAGCTCATTCATCGTCATGATCTGATCCACTGAGGAATCCCGAAAAGAGGATAAATTTATTTTTTCAATAGTAACACCAGTACTCAGACCGGCTATCATGCTAAGTTTCGTCGCGAGAGAATCTCCGGGCGTAGCATTTTCGGTAGCTGCATTGTACTCTACTACGAGGCCGGCACAGGCAAATATTATTTTGTCCAGTTGTTTCAGTGTATAATTTACATAATGTTTGAATAATGGATCCTGCGTGGGCGCTGCTTCCAGCGCACGTTTCAGGATCATCAGATTATTCAGATTTGATGACGGTAGTACAAATGAGAAACTTTGAATGACATCATTGACTGCTTTACTAATTTTCTGGCCATCGGGTCCAAATCGATTCCAACTCAGATCATAGCCTTCGAGCAGTGAATTATCCGGCTTTTGGCCTTCCAGAAACTTAAAATATTCAATATTCGATCCTCTGCTGATCGCAGAGCCAAAACCCTGACTCTTGTGCATAGAACGACTGAGTGATGCGATCTCACCATAACCTTTACCGGACAATTCATTTACGATCCCGATATCCAGTTTAAGTTGATCCTCACTGGTCGTATTATTGCCACCGAAATTAAAAGTATTCCAGAAGAGTGCTTTTGGTTGCCAGGTACCAAATTGATTAGTCAGTTCCGGGAATTTTGTTGGATCGGCCGCTGCCTTGAATGCCTCCTCTGCCAGGATAGCCGAGGCGGTATGGTGTCCATGCCCACCCTCGCCGGTGGTCGGAAAGCGGCAAATCACCAGATCAGGCTTCAGTTCCCTGTACATCTTTACCACATCATGCAGTATGGCATCATGGCCCCACATCTCCAATGTTTCTTCCGGTGACTTGGAGTATCCGAAATCAACTGCAGATGTAAAATATTGCTCTGCACCATCTATCCGTCGTGCTGCCAGCAGTTCCTGTGTACGTATCATACCCAGCTCTTCGCCCAGTTCCTTACCCAGCAGATTCTGTCCGCCATCACCACGGGTCATCGATAGATAACAGGCCCGTACACCGGCCTGCCCGGCTAAATAACTGAGCAGTCTTGTATTTTCATCATCAGGGTGAGCTGCGACATACATCACCGTCCCCGCCTGGCGGAGCTTGAGTAAATCATTAAAAATTGCTGAAGTCGATTTTGTGAAATCCTGGCTAGATGCAATAGTTTGTACACCAATTATTATACAAAAAAGTATAATTTTCTTTATCATTCTGCTTATTTATTGAAAAATTATCAATGCGTTTTATCTAATATATTCCGGTCTAATGACATTCAACGAATTCTTGCACCCGGACATTTTCGAAGTGGGCAAAATTAGTCATTTTTATCCGGCAGACAAACTTTGTAAATACTGGTCTCTATTTAGAATCAAGACTCAGCATTTTTGAATTGTGAATTGTGTATTGTTAATTGAATTCCCATGATTTTGATTGTCAGATTGAAGAAATCGTAATTGGAACCTCCTTCTCACTTCTTCCTTTTCCCAGCTCACTAATATGACAAACAATCTTCCCGCAGATGAACACAGTTTAGCAGCGCATTTGTCTTTCGAAATTAATAATTCGTAATTGACGATTGCTCCTCCCCTCTCCCATTTTGCTATAGATAAACAATCTTCCCGCAGAACCCGCAGACAATCACCGATGAGGCAATTCGTAATTCGTAATTGAAAATTCGTAATTCAAACCCCCTTCTCTCTTCTGCCTTCTTCCATCTCACTTCTTACAGGCTATTTCCCCGCAGAACCCTCAGACATTCGCAGATGAGTCAATTCGTAATTCGTAATTGAAAAATTCGTAATTCAAACCTCCTTCTCCCTTCTGTCTTCTTCCATCTCACTTCTGACAGACAATCTTCCCTCAGAACCCGTAGACAATCACCGATGAGGCAATCCGTAATTAAAGATTTCGACAAACTTTCCTCTTTCAATTATCCGCTATCAACTAAATAGGAAGCTCCTTTCAGGGCACATGGAATGAATGATTATCGGATTTTACCGCAGGTTTATCTGAATTTTTACGCAGAAAATACTAACCGGCGCATCTTTGCACTAAATAAAATTGAAATGAAACAATTCTTAATTATAGCAACCTTGTTCTTAACCTCCTTTTCACTGCAGGCACAGTTTGGCATGGGCGGAATGTCATCCAAACCGGGTGTAGGTAAAATAACCGGTGGGATCATGGATTCAATTTCAAAACAGCCCCTCGAATATGTCACAGTTGCATTACGCCAGGCTGGTACTACGAAACCGGTTGATGGTGTCATCACTGACAAAAATGGTAAGTTCGAACTCAAAAATATCCGCAATGGAAAGTATGATGTATTCATCACATTCATTGGCTATGAAGATAAATTAATACCCAATATTCAAATCTCTGATTCATCCTCCTATCAGATGTTGGGCAAAATGAATCTTTCTGCCAGCCAGAAAATGCTGGATGGGGTCACCATTATGGGGCAAAAAAGTATTGTCGAAAATAAAATTGATAAATTAGTATATAATGCTTCTACTGATGCCACGAATCGGGGCGGAAATGCAGGTGACGTACTTCGAAAAGTGCCTACACTTAGTGTCGATCTCGATGGCAATCTGTACATGAGGGGCAGCAGTAATATCAAAGTGCTCATCAATGGAAAACCCTCTGCTGTAATGGCCTCCAATGTATCTGAAGCATTGAAAATGATTCCCTCTGATGAAATAGACAAAGTAGAAGTAATCACCAGCCCCGGTGCGAAATATGATGCAGAGGGAAGTGCAGGAATCGTAAATATCATCACTAAGCGCAAGACGATTAAGGGAGTCAGTGGTATGCTCAATGCTTCCATTGGAACCCGAAGTCAGTTCGCCGGTGGTAATGTCAATGTAAAGTATGATAAATGGGGCTTCAATACGGGTATTGGAGCATTTGGCTGGAAAGCAGATGGTAGTATGGATGCTTCCAGGAATTTACCCGGCGTGATACCCGTGAGCATAACTCAGAGTGGTGCCAACAATATGCAAGGCCTGGGCGGCAGATTGTCCGGTGGATTTGATTATGACATTACTGATAAAGATAATGTAAATGCAAGTGTAGGATATCGCCAATTTGGTATGAACCTCAATAACAATATCACCTCTGTGCAAACATTCGGCAGTATTTCCAGTAGCACCCGAAGAGCTATGGAAAGTAAAAATAAAAATAAAGCGCTGGATGTCAATTTGGACTATAAACATAAGTTTGGAAAAGATAATCAGGAATTAACTATCTCCGGCCAATATAGCAACAGCGGGACACCGAATAATTATACAGTAAAACAATATAATATTACTGATTTGCTGGATTATCAGGAGCAAAGTTTAAATGATGGAACAAACAGGGAAGCGACAGCTCAGGCTGATTATACGCACCCATTCTCAAAAACCTTCACACTGGATGCCGGCGTAAAAGGGATCTTCCGCAAGGTGGAAAGTATCTACAATTTCGATACGCTGGCATTGAGCCAAAATCAATACATACCTGATGCAGGCAGATCATCGGCATTTGGTTATTATCAGGATGTCTATGCCGGTTATACAGAAGCGACCTGGTATATTGATAATCACTGGGGCCTGAAAGCCGGTGTGCGCTATGAAGGTACTAAAAATACCGGTGATATCTTCCAGACTGAACGCAATCTTGATCAGACCTATGACAACTGGCTACCCAGTGGTACGCTTTCTTACAAATTTGGCACTTCCAGTATCAAGGCTTCTTACAATCAACGATTGCAGCGCCCGGGGCTCTTCCACCTCAATCCATACAGCAACCAGTCAGATTTTAAAAACATAACTGTCGGTAACCCTAATCTGGTAGCAGAGTTGACACACAATATGGAGGTTGGCTATAATACCTACTTCGGTATCAGTTCGATCAATGTGTCACTTTACAACCGATTGACCAATAATGCCATAGAAGCCGTCAAATCAGTCCGGGGAGATACAATAGTGACTTCTTATTTTAATCAGGCAAAAAACTCAAATACCGGACTCAATCTGAGTGGCAATCTCATGTTTGGTTATAAATTTATGTTGGCGGGCAATTTTGATGTCAGCTATGTTAATATCGAGAATAAAAGCCTCGGAATCACTAATAGCGGCATTAATTATGGTGTCAATGGCTTTATCAACTGGACATTAGTGGATGTATGGGGAGTACAGGGATTTGCCGGATTCAGAGGTCCGACATATACAGCGCAGGGAAAAAGTACGAGCTATTACTATTATGGGCTCGGCGTGAAGCGAGATTTACTGAACAAACAAGCAACCTTATCTATCGGTCTGGATAACTTCCTGACACCGACTCAAAAAATCACTAACGAGTATGAAATCAATGGATTGAAATATTCCTCCGTTAGTACTTTTAAAGCTTTAGGTGCACGTGTATCCTTCTTCTGGCGGTTTGGTAAGATGAAATTCACCGGTGACGAAAAACAAAATATCAATAATTCAGATATCCTGAAAGGAACGGATAATCAAGGTGCAGGCGGGAAGATGAATTAATTGTGAGTGGTGAATTGTGAATGGTGAATTTTTTCAATTCGTAATTCGTAATTCAAGAATTCGTATTTCAAGGATTCGTAATTCAGTGTCGTTTGGTTATGGATTTAGGAGAACAAACCACTTCGAAAGTAACTATTCAGCTCAATTCAGATACAATGCCTGTAAATAATTTAGAATATATTGTTTACTTGCCCTGAAAGGGCAATATATAAATAGCCCCCAATGCAATTGGGGGTAAATCATTTACAAATCCACCAACCCTGAAAAGGGTTGAATTTATTCTTTATGCAGGTAGGTTAACTGAATTTATAATTTGTCTCATTTTTTGCATGAACTTTACTACAATAAAATTGTAACTATTCAGTTCAAAAGATTAAAATTTAAGGGGACATTACCTGTTTCAATAGTCAAAAAAGTGACAGCTTGGAATAAAAGCAATAACCAATTTTTTTCTAGCCTGAAAGGTTTAAAAATGATTGCACTGGGTTAAAACTGAGGAAATTAACGAATTCAGTCTACACCGGGAAAGGAGTTGAATAAATTAATTGCTCATATTCAACCCTTTCAGGGTTGGTAGATTTTTGATTCCTTTCCCCCAATTGCATTGGGAGCTATGCACATTCAGCCCTAACAGGGCTGCGATACTAAGATTAATTAGTTAAAATATTGTTTTTACTGATTTTAATTTGTTTGAGGTGAATAGTTACCTTCGAAATAATAACCCGGAACGGGTGTTATGATTATAGAAATTACAATTTCAATGGACACAAAACCCGGGACGGGTGGCATTATTTATTAATGGTTAATTCTTTAATGGTTAATTGTTAATTTTTTCAATTCGTAATTCGTAATTCAAGAATTCGCAATTGAATCTACATTCGTAATTGAATTTGTGAAAATACCAGAAGAATAATCTATTTTCGTCATCGGTAGCCAATTATTACATTGGTAAACCCGACATTAAGCAAAAAACAGCTTGATTATGAAAAACAGGTTATTCAGTATATTATTTATCCTTTGTTCAGGAATTTCGGTTTGTTTTGCTCAGGCAGTAATTGACATTGAGGATCAGCGCATTATCACCGATACTTCCGGGTGGTCAGGCAGTGCAGTTGCAGAATTTTCAATGAACAAAACTATCAGCAGGACACTTGACCTCGCATGCAAGTCACACCTTCAATATAAGACAGACCGGGCACTTTACTTATTATTGGCTGACTATAAATTTCTGGAAGCCGGCCAGCAAAGGTTTATTAATTCCGGGTTCGTACATTTCAGGTACAATGTTAAGCTCAATAAAGGTGTACGCTGGGAAATATTTTCACAATTACAAACGAATAAAATACTGAAAGTAAATAAGCGGTTTTTAGTAGGTGGCGGCCCTCGTTTTAAAATTACAGATTCACCATCGTTTGCATTCTATTTAGGTATATTATACATGTATGAATGGGAAAACCTTATCACACCTGCTGAAATACATCGTGATCATCGGATCAGTGCTTATCTGTCCACTACGATCAAGGCAGGAGATGTTTTAAAAATCCAATCTACTACGTATTATCAACCGCTGATTCGCGATGTTTATGACTATCGGATTGCCAGTAATCTTCGGTTTACCATTGGCCTGAGTAAGCATCTGTTCTTTATCACCGCTATCGAATACTTGTATGATTCTGCGCCCCCACTAGATATTCCAAAAGATGTGTATTCAATGAAAAATGGGATTGAGTTGAAATTCTGAGGAAATTATCATAATTAAATTACATATATGCAACTATTTAAATTGTATTTATGTCGATAGAATCTTTATCTCCACTCTTTGATTCTTACGACGGCCATCCGCAGTACGATCTGACGCTACCGGTTTTGATTTGCCATAGCCTTTGTATTTTACCCGGTAGGCCGGGACACCTTTATTGATCAGGTATTCTGCTACTTCTTTTGCTCTCGCAGTAGAAAGTGTCATGCAATACTGATTGCTCGGAACACCATTAGTATGTCCCCCGATTTCGATGACCACTCTGCGATTGCGCATCATGAACTTATAGACCTCATCCAGAATTTTATAGGAAGAAGGGTTGATATTGGATGTATCTGCCTGAAAATATAATTCGTCAATCCGAATGATCTGACCCGGCTTCACCTTGCTATTTAAGGCCGACACCGTACTTTTTTCGACCACTTTTGGTTTGGTCTCCTTATTTTTTGCTACGGTTTTACTCGGATTTATTTCCTTGATAGGTGAAGCATTATCGATTAGAATATTACCATTGTAAGGAAAGAGTACCGGCGTCTCATAAAATGCCTGAAAGGTGATGTAAGAGACAGTTCGTGTGGGTGAAAACACAAAATCAAAGCGCCGCCAATCATTATTGGTTATGACTTTTGATGCACCTAATTGTGTCAGATTCTGACAATAATCATTACCCGCATAAATGATCAATTTCGCAGGTTTGGTATAATTTACTTTCTTCGTCCTATCCGCACTGGTCGGGCTCTTATAGATCTCTGAAGTGCAGATATAAATACTGAAACTATACTTCTTGCCCTTCATCAATGGCTCACTCAGCCTTTGTGAAACAGACTCCCAACTCTCATTCTCCCTGACCACCATACCCAGATAGGTACGACCATTCTGTGCCGGCTTTGTGACATCCCAGGCACCGCTGGGCTGGATATCCGGCGGAGTTTCCAAAGGAAATTTCTCTGCACCACAATCTACCCATCCACTGGGTACATTATTCGGCCCCGGAATTCCTTCAAAAGAGGCATTATTCAAATTAATTACCTGACCTTGTGCCATCATATAAATGGGTGAAAACAGCAGAAATGCTATCCCCGACGATCTCAAAGTCTTGCAAACGGTAGTATAAAGTGCCATACTACATTGTGTTAACTTAATTTGATTTGATAACATAATTTGAAATGATTGGTTCACCTTGTACATATCAAACATCAGACAATGCGAATAAAGTATAATTTTATCCGCATTTTTCAATTAGTTAACAAGAATCGGCTCAGGAGAACGCATTTAGTCCTGTCACATCCATACCTGTGATCAGCAGATGGATATCATGCGTACCTTCATAGGTCAGTACTGTCTCGAGATTCATCATGTGACGCATGACCGGATATTCATTGGTGATTCCCATACCACCATGGATCTGCCTTGATTCTCGCGCTATCTCCAGCGCCATGTTTACATTATTGCGCTTTGCCATTGATATCTGCGCCGGTGTGGCCTGTCCTTTATTCGCCAGTGTACCTAACCGCCAGGTAAGTAATTGCGCTTTGGTAATCTCTGTAATCATCTCAGCCAGTTTTTTCTGCGTCAACTGATACTGACCAATGGGGTTGCCAAACTGCATCTGCTCTTTTGAATACCTCAAAGCGGAATCATAACAATCTAGTGCTGCACCGATAGCGCCCCAGGCTATGCCGTATCGGGCTTTTGACAGACAGGATAATGGGCCTTTCAGTCCGCGAATGTCCGGAAACAGGTTTTTCGCCGGTACGCGCACATCATGGAATACCAGCTCACCGGTGATCGAAGCCCTGAGTGACCATTTACCATGGATTTCCGGTGCACTGAAGCCAGCCATATCTTTCTCTACTATCATTCCTCTGATCTTACCTTCTTCATCCTTCGCCCATACTACAGCGATATCCGCTACCGGGCTGTTAGTGATCCACATCTTAGCTCCATTGAGGATATAATCATTGCCATCCCTGACGATATTGGTCTCCATACCAGCCGGATTAGAACCATGATCAGGTTCAGTAAGTCCGAAACAACCAATCAGTTCACCAGATGCCAACTTAGGTAAATAATGCCTGCGGTGCTCTTCTGTACCAAAACGATATATCGGATACATCACCAGTGAACCCTGAACTGAGGCCATTGACCGGATACCTGAGTCGCCTCTCTCGAGCTCCTGCATGATCACCCCGTAAGCAATCTCATCCATGCCACCACAGCCATACTCAGCCGGCAAACTGGGGCCAAAGGCACCGATCTCTGCCAGACCCTTAAAAAGATGTGTAGGACATTGAGCTCTGTTTGAATAATCTTCTATGATCGGAGATACTTCCTGTTTCACCCATTCACGGACAGCCTCTCTGGCCAATAAATGCTCTTCACTGAGCAATTCATCTACTCCGTAATAGTCATGCCCCTGATACTGATCTGTCTTTACCTGTTTCTTCACTTGATTATCCATATAACACTGATATGCTTGTTTTTCCGGCAAAGGTAAACAAGATTTGGCATTCTGGTTTGTGCTCAAACAGGATTAGGCTAAAAAGTATAAAAATGCCCAGGATGAATGATTCAGACTATTTCTTATCTGAGTTTTTATTGTCAGAGGAATCAATGGGCACTTCATCTCCCAGCTTATTAATCGTCTTCACATTCTCCTCAAAAGCACGATTGATGGTCTCATCCACTTTCAATAATAAAGTGCTGAACTGATGATCCATCTGTATCATCACCGGAAACACCAGCGATTTATCAAATTGCTGCGGTTTGACGATATGCAGTCGCATCAGGCGGCCGACAAAAAAACTGCTCACCATCAATATAAAAATACCCAGCACCAATCCTCCGAATACTTTGGTAAGAATATAATTGCGATGTGTACTGATCCATTTTTCGATTCTGTTGCTGGTAAATTTGTATAAAAACATGACTAAGCCCAGTACCATCACGAAACCCAGGATAAAATACCACACCTTGACCTGAGTAAATGTATTCTCCAGAAATAAAAACATGATTGGAAATAACCGGAGTGCCAGTAAAAAGGCCAGAATCATCAGCACTAATTTTAAAACCGTACCGAGCAAACCGTTGGAATAACCGATGTAAAATCCGAGAGCCAATACGATTATAAATATCAGGTCAATCCACATCCACAGTCGGTTTATAATTGGAGTGGGCCCTGACCTACCTGATCCGGGATATAGGATTGATCAATACAATGTCTCAATAAACTATGCCGGATAAATTCGCTGACCTTGGCCTGATAAGCATCCGGATACAGGAGATGTATGTTTGGTCCGGCATCTAAAGTGAAATAAAGTGGAGTCTTGGTGGCTTCTCTGTATCTTCTGACTTCATCAATGATAGCCAGTGTGCCCGGCTGCATGAGGATATAGCAAGGCTCCGATAGCATCATCAGTCCGTGCAAAGCCATTGCTTCTTGCTCTACGATCTCACCAAACACAGGTATATCACCACGCTTCAGGGCCATCAGAAGTCGCTTCAGGCGCTGCTGAACCGTAATATAGCGGGTTTCACTATAAGGGTTAGATTCCATCAACCGATGCCCGACCGATGATGATATACTCTTCTGTGCCCTGGATACGATCAGTATGTCATCATGAAATGTCTTGAATTCATCATGGATATGTCTGCCCCATCCGATCGCATATTCCTGTGAAGACTGTGACGATTCAGCTATTTCTCCCCAGAGTGCAGCCTCAGGATAAATGCTGCGACAGGCACTACCCGAACCCAGCCGTGCGACATACGAGGCTTTCCTATCGAAACGTTCATCATCACCCAATGTGCCAAAAATCTCATCTTCCATGGTACACAGGCATAATGCCAGCGCACTCATCGCTGATGCAGATGAAGCTATCCCTGCTGAATGTGGAAAACTATTGGATGAAAAAAGAGTCAATTCGACTTGTGAAAGGAAAGGAAAGACAGGCAATAACGATTCCAGAAATCGTTCGATCCGCTCAGAAAATGCCTGATTAGTCACCCCATCAAACATAAAATCGATACACACACCTTTCTTCTCAGTCATCTTGGGACCATACTCGAGCGTAGTCTCTGTATGGGCTGCATCAAGTGTAAAACTAACAGATGGATTACAGGGCATTTGTATATCGTACTTGCCCCAGTATTTGATGAGTGCGATATTGGATGGACTGCGCCATACCACTTTTCCAGATGGGACCTTACCTGTCTCTATGACCAGTGCCGGATTGTGAAATTCGGACATTGAGCTTTATTACTTTGCCGTAAATTTAACAATTCAGATGTATTTCTGTCTATCGAATTTCAACAAATCCATCCTGATACAAAAGAAAGCCTGAAATAAAATTTTATTTACGCTTCGGACTGAGATTATAATCTTCCAGTACCATATCCAGTATGCGGTTGTCTCCTACATGATATCCCTCTCGCAGACGATAACCGTAGAATAGCCCGGTAGTATTGTAGTAGAAAGCAGTCCAGCCACCCTTGATCTCCCTGATCACATCATAGAAGGGCATATCCATCTCTTTCTCTATCATCTTAACCAAAATCATTCCCTGAGTACGAGTAAGTTTCTTGAGTGGTTCCTCAAACTGGTTTTCCAACTCATTCTCCAATTGCCGCATATATCTTTTTCTCTCCCGGCGGGACATTCCTTTCGTCATCTCCTGCGAATCATGATAGATGCGCATCGCCTCCATAGCATAGGGATATACGATAGCCGCATAGCGCCTGTAGCGCATATACAGGTCGTACTCATCCTTACTGTTGAACTGTTTTCTCGAACTGATAGTAACTTCATCGAGCTGATCCAGATAGAGTGTATCTCCTTTTGCGGTAATAATTCGCAGCATTTTCTTGCCACCGAAGATCACCGTATCTTTTTTCTCTTGTTGAGCTTGCAGCGAATGCGCTACAAACAAGCCGAGAATGATGAATAAAATATTGAGCCTTTTCACCTTTGTTGTTTAATCTTAAATCGTAAACGAAAAATTCAGGAATCCAGGTTCTCCTTTCTATACTGAATCGCTTATCTTAACTCTATTTTAACCCAAATATTGTATAAATCCTAAGGTCAGTAAACGCAGATTTTCCCTGAAAAACTTATCAGCAAAGAATCAATTTTCCGGAAGGAAAGTTCAATTCTTATTCAATATTTAATTTGTCCAGCAAATAATGGCTGCCAATGCCAAAAATCTGCATCCAGCTTTTGATCTCTGTCATTGCTTGAGCTTGCTTATATCCGGTGTATTCTGCTGAGATCATAACATTCTTTGCCGTATGTTCCAGACCAATAAACTCCTGCATCTTTACCCGATAGCCCAGATATTTCAATACATTAATCCTGATGAGATCCGTAAATAAAGTGGCAAATTTTTCAGTAGCAAGCCCATATTCATACAGTGAATGAGTCAGATCAGTTTCCCGCTGAAGTGAGCGCCTGACTTGTTTCTGGCAACAAGGGGCGACAATGATGAGTTTTGCTTTTTGCTTAATCCCGAAATACAAGGCATCATCTGTGGCCGTATCACAGGCATGAAGTGCTACCAATACGTCCGGCTGTGCACCCGGGTAATCCTGAATTGAACTCTCTATAAATTTCAGACTATCAAAATTACATTGCTTCGCGACGGTGTTACAATGCGCCATTACCGCACTTTTAATATCTACACCGGTAACTTGCACGGCCTGAAACTTCTGCTGCCTCAGATAGTCAAAAATAACAAAGGTCAGATAGCCTTTACCACATCCCATATCAATTATTTGTAATGGCTTATCCGGAAGGAATGAAGAGACCAAAGACGAAAATATCTCTACGAAACGGTTGATCTGCAGAAACTTTCGTTTCATCTCGCTGATCACATTACCCTGCGCACTGGTGATTCCCAATGGGTGCAGAAAAGGTGCAGTAGCAGGTACCAGATATTTCTTTTCATTATTGTGTGTTATGCCGGGAGAATCATGCATTACCTTCTTTTGGATCACTGTAATCTTACCCCTGGATGATACCATAAACTGTACTTGTTCGGTCGCTGTAATTACAAAGGCTCTTAAAAAATGTGTTCCCAATGATTCTGTCAGAAAAATGCGCAATTCATCAGAAGACAGATTCTTGTGCACCTGTTGGTTTCCTTGCTGGAGTGTCGCCTGGGCCTTAATTTCAGACTGAATCTGTACAGGTTTGATTGTAATCTTACTTAGGATATTTGCTTTCTCTACCGGCTTACTAATGACGACAGAATGCAGTGAACCCTGATCAAAATGCTTTTCTATCTGATCAATAAAATCGGCTATCTGTCCAGTATTTTGCATCAATACATTTAAAAATATAGTGCAAATTAGCGAGAATTCTATCAACAGAACATAATTTCGTTATATTTGAAATCAAATTAAATTGTTTTTTGAATCCGTACAATGCCTAGAACTGCATTTCATATCATCATTTTTATTATTCTCATTTTTATTCATCCCGAAGTAAAAAGTCAGTGTCAGATAGATAGTATTCTTCGATATAAGTCATCCACCTGCCGCAATGAACCAGCAGATACCATCATCGTCAATACCTATGATGCTACAGGGCAATTGTCAGCTCAAGTACACTCAGTACGGTTGGACTCACTCAATCAATACATTGAATTTAAGAAGGAAAATCTGGAATATGACGCGCATCAAAACAAAACCAGAGATTTAATCTGGGTAAAAAACCCAAAGGGTAATGAGCCTTGGTCAATGCGATATCTGGCCAGTTTTAAATATGACGAGAATGACAATCTAATTGAAAGCGCTGAAAAATTCATACCGGCTGCAGGCAATGGCGCTTATGAAAAAATTGATTTGTATAAGTACAATGAAAATAATCTGAAAGTCGAACACACGATAAGATACTGGAATAAATCGTTACGTAGTTGGATTGATTCGACACAAACGATTTATGAGTATGATGCTGATTCCAATGTGACTTATGCATTAACTCTAAAAAAAGATCTCGAAGAGAATAAATGGGAACCACACAAAATTGTAAACAACATTTATGATAAACAAAAAAATATTACAGATACTCAAAGTAAAATATGGGGTGGAGCATTCCGCCAATGGATGCCGGAAGAGAGAATTACGTATATATATAATAAAAATAATAAAATCAAAAAGACCATTTACCAGGATTGGTATCGTCCCGGACACTGTTGGATTAATAGTATCGTAATAAGCAATTCGTATGATACGCAACATAATATCATTGGTTCAAAAATTAAAAGACCTGCGAAAAATCACTATTTGTATTCTCCCCTATCGAAAATCACTTATAGATATAACACACAAAATCAAATCACCGAAGCTTTTTACCTGGCCTGGGACAAGAAAGAAAAAGCATCGAAACCCTATGCGTACTATAAATATAAATACAGTCCGTCGAATAAGCTGACTGTAGAAGAGAAATACTGGAATTATGACGCACCAAACGAAGGGCCTCAAAACTACCAGAAGACAATTTACAGGTGCAGATAATGCATTATTTATAAAATAAATTAATCGTTGATTAATGCCAATATATTTATTGATATTATTATCAGCTTATATTTTTCTTTTATTATTCTTATTCAAAACCATATAACCTAACACCCCACCCATAATCGAAGCAGCAAAAATCCCCAGCTTTGCCTGCGTCATATATACCTCATGTTGAAATGCCAGTGATGTAACAAACAATGACATAGTAAATCCAATCGCTGCTAATAATCCCAATCCAAACAAATTCCTTAGATTCATTCCATCAGGCCAGGGTGCTATGTTCAGTTTGATAAGTATGAGTGTAAAACCAACCACACCGATTACCTTACCAATCAACAAACCCAATGCTACTCCTAAAGCCACATTTGTACTAAACAGCTCACCCGGATTAACATCCAGTGAAACACCGGCATTGGCTAAAGCAAAAACGGGTAGTACAAAAAAGGTAACATACGGATGCATGGCTACCTCCAGTCGCTGCAGTGGCGGCATGGCCCGTTGAATATCCGCATTCATTTCACCCAGCACATGCACCTGATCTTCTTTCAGTGTAGTTACTTTATTATTGGGATCAATTTTTCTGAATCGTTCCAGATGATTACTTACTCGTTTTATGAGCGTATTCTCATTTATCGCTACATCTGCCGGAATCATGAAAGCCGCTAAGACGGCTGCTATTGTTGCATGTACGCCGGAAAGCAGGAAGGAAACCCATACTCCACCGATACCCAAAACAATATAAAATAGCACATTGCGGATACCAGCCTTATTTCCGAGATACATTGCCAGCGCAAAACCCAGACCACTCAGCAGATGAATCACAGAAATATCAGAGGAATAGAATAATGCGATTACTATGACAGCGCCGAGATCGTCCACTATGGCTAAAGCAGTCAAAAAAACCTTGAGTGAAAATGGTACTTTATTACCCAATAAATACATCACACCCAGCGCAAAAGCTATATCTGTCGCCATGGGTATGCCCCATCCATGCTGCACTTCCGGCCCCGGATTCAACGATACATAGATTAGTGCCGGCACAAGCATACCTCCCAGCGCCGCAAAAATGGGCAATAATGCTTTCCTGGGTTGAGATAACTCACCTCCGACAAACTCCCGCTTCAACTCCAATCCGACCACAAAAAAGAAAACCGCCATCAGCGCATCATTGATCCAATGCAGCAGACTAAGTTCGATAAATGCATCACCACCAAAATAAAGCCCAATCTTATAATGAAGTACTTCAAAATAAGACTCAGCCCAACTGGAATTGGCCAGAAACATTGCGATAAGTACACTTATGCCCAGGACTATGCCTCCGGACTTCTCATTTTCCATGAATTGCTGCATCGGTGCACTCATCCGATCAATGGCGTATTTCTTAATATCATCCTGATTGCCAGTCATTCCATATTCATTTCATATCTGTGATAATTTGCTCTGTCTAACTCAAAAACGACTGTAAGATATTAAATAAATAATTTGTAGAAAAGTAGCCGTCGGCTAATCACATGTTTATGAATTCATCCATATAAAGAAAAATGTAACTATTCAATTCAAAAAAGAAATTAATCAACAATTAATCTCAAACAGTACATAGGCTAAATGGGCATTGCTTCATGCGAATGGCGTAAATCAAGTACTACGAAGGATTAGTTTAAGATATCAGGGCTACGCCCCTAAATCTGCCTTAATACTGTAATCTATAAATAGGTCACAGTTACGCCCCTCGGTTAATGAAACTAATGAATAAAAATAATGCCAGTGAAAAGTTACAAATATGTTGAACCTCTCTAAAAAATGCCAAAGGCATTAAATATAAATAACCTCGCGCAAACGAAGTGCAGCTCGAGGCTGGAATATAAACTACCACGAACTCCGTAGGAGTTCAATATGAAGAATACTTCTATTCGTTTACTGATATCATCTATTTGCTTGTCTT
>Ga0138256_10002233_pt1 | contig 20886 bp, 15 predicted proteins | sample KNB2016incub_MG_FD_105486 | JGI IMG/M metagenome (GOLD analysis project Ga0138256, IMG submission 105486) | Active sludge microbial communities from wastewater in Klosterneuburg, Austria - KNB2014incub_MG | ecosystem: Engineered > WWTP > Activated sludge > Unclassified | place: Austria... | reverse complement strand
GCCGTCGCGCGGTGCTCGACGCCCTGCTCACCGAGCGCGTCAAGGGAGGACTGGCCCGCCTCGATGCCGACCTGACCGACATCCTGCGGCTCGGCGTGTACCAGCTCCTGCACATGGGATCGGTGCCGCCCTATGCGGCGATCGCCCAGAGCGTGGAACTGGCGAAGCGTCGACACGGGATCGGGGCGAGCAAACTCGCGAATGCGGTGTTGCGCCGAGTCGACCGCGAGCGCGCCGATGCGTCGGCGTTGACTCCGGCCGTTCCGGCCGATCCGATCGACGCCCTCGCCCTGGCCACGTCGCATCCCCGCTGGCTGGTGGCGCGATGGGTGCAACGCTGGGGGGTGGCCGAGGCGCGTACCCTGCTCGAGCGCAACAACGTCGAGGCGCCGATGGTCATTCGACCGTTCGGGATCGTGCGTGAACAACTGGAAACGATGCTCGAGTCGTCGGGGATCGCCGTCGAGGATGCACCGCTCGTTGGCGACGGCCTCATGCTCTCGGGGCACGCCGCGCTCGCCGAAGTCGGGGCCTTTCGCCAGGGGCTGTTCTTCGTCCAGGATCCGGCGGCCACGCTGGTCACTCGTTATGCAGCCCCTCCCGCCGGGGCGACCGTCATCGACCTGTGTGCCGCTCCCGGCGGCAAGGCGCTCGAGCTCGCCCGAACGGCGCAGGTCGTCATTGCCGCCGACCGGTCGCCCACGCGGCTGGAGCGCATGCGGCAGAACCTGGAACGCCTCGACGTTCGCAACGTGCACCTTGTCGCAACCGATGCCCGCGACCTGGCGCTCACCGAGGCCGACGTGGTGCTGGTCGACGCGCCGTGCACCGGGACCGGGACCTTTCGCCGCCACCCGGACGCCCGCTGGCGCCTGCGGATCTCGGACATCGCCGTGAGTGCCGCAGCGCAGCGCGCCATCCTGCGATCGGCCGCAGCGCTGGTGCCCGTTGGGGGTCTGCTGGTCTACAGTACGTGCTCGCTGGAACCCGAGGAGAATGAGCAGCAGGTGGAGCACTTCCTGGCCGCGCATCCGGACTTTGTCCTCGAGGCGCCGCCGGCGGGGACGGTTCCCGACACCGTGCTCGATGGCGGTCTGCTGCGGGTCCTCCCGCAGCAGCACGGGGTGGACGGCGCCTTCGCCGCGCGCCTGCGGCGGACGGGCGCAGGGCGGGCGGGGACATGAGGGCCGGCGCGCGCTGGCGCGGGCCGCTGCTGCACCTGGCAGTGGCCGCGGCGGGATTCCTGGTCGCCTACCTGATCGTCGCCTTTGTCGTCCTCCCGGACGATGTCCCGTTAGGCGACGTGAGCATTCCCGGCGTGGTTGGCCTCACACAAACGGACGCTGAGCGCCGGCTCTCGACCCTCGGCCTCACCACCACGCTCGGCGAGTCACGCTACTCTCCCGACGCGCCCAAGTCGACGGTGCTGTCTCAGGCCCCGGCGGCCGGTACGATCGTGGCGCCGGGGAGCGTCGTCACGCTGGACGTGAGCGCCGGCCAGCAGCGGGCGACGATTCCCGCCCTGCTCGGCCTCTCCCGCCCCGACGCCGAACGGGCGCTGGCCACGGCCGGCCTCGCCCTGGGGAACGTCACCGAGGAAGCCAGCGACTCGGCACGCGGTCTCGTGCTCGACTCGCGACCAGAGGAGGGCCAGGTCGTCCCGCTCGGGACGCGCGTCGACCTGGCCGTCAGCGCCGGCCCTGCGAACCTGACCATGCCCGACGTGGTCGGTCGCGACGTCGAGTCGGCCAACACACTGCTCGCCCAGTTGGGGCTCCTCTCCGCGCCGGTGGAGTACGACACCAACTCCACGCTGCCGGCGGGCACGGTCGTGGCGCAAACTCCCGCGGCCGGATCTGCCGTGCCGGCCGGCACCGCTGTCGCACTTCGCGTGGCAGGTTCCCCATGAGCGTTCGCATCGCCCCGTCCATCCTCAGCGCCGACTTTGCCCGGTTGGGCGACGACATCGCCATGTGTGTCGAGGCCGGCGCCGACTGGATCCACGTCGACGTCATGGACGGCTGCTTCGTCCCCAACCTCACCTACGGGGCCAAGGTCATCGAGACGGTGCGACGGCTGACGACGCTCCCGGTCGACGTGCACCTGATGGTGGTCGAGCCGGAGAAGTACTTCGAGTCGTTCGCGAAGTCCGGCGCCGACATCCTCACGATCCACCAGGAGACGGCCCCGCACCTGCACCGTCAGGTCGGGCGCATCCGCGAGTTGGGGTGCAAGGCTGGCGTGACCATCAATCCCGCCACACCGGTCGCCACCCTGACCGACGTCGCCAGCGACGTGGACCTGATCCTGATCATGTCGGTGAACCCGGGCTTCGGCGGTCAGGCCTTCATTCCCCGAACGCTCGACAAGCTGCGCCAGTCGCGCACGCTGCTCGATGCCGCCGGCAATCGGGGGGCGTTGGTCGAGGTCGACGGCGGCATTTCGCGGGCGACCATCACATCGTGCTGGCGCGCCGGGGCCGACACCTTCGTGGCCGGCAACGCCATCTTTGCCGCGCGCGACCCGCGCGCCGAGATCGCCGCGCTGCGCACGCTGTGCGAGGAACAGGTGTGAGCACCGCCCGGCAGTGGGGAGTCGTGGCGGCGATCGTCGTCGTGCTGGGCGCCGGACTGGCGGTGGGCGTGCAGCTCGGGGGCCGCGACTTCGCCCAGGTGCGCGTGGGCTCGCCGACTCCCCCCTTTCGTGCGGCGACCCTCGACGGCACCGCCCGCACAAAGAGCATCGCCGATTACTCCGGCGAGGTCGTCCTCATCAACCTCTGGGCGACGTGGTGCGGCCCCTGCGTCATCGAGATGCCGAGCATCCAGCGGCTCTACGACCGCTATCGCGAGCACGGCTTCAAGGTGGTCGCGATCGCGGTCGACGATCCCGGCTTTGAGCAGCGCATCCTCGACTTCGTGGCCGAGCACCAGCTGACGTTCGAGATCCTGCACGAGGGGAGCGGTCGGATCGAGCAGCAGTTCCAGACGCAGGGGATCCCGGCGACGTTCCTCGTCGGACGGGACGGTCGTATCCGCAAGTTCTCGCTCGGCGCCGCGGACTGGGACTCGTCGGCCAACCGCGCCGTCGTGGCGCAGCTGCTCGGTGTCTCCGAGCCCGCCGCTCCCTGATGCGCGTCCTGGCCCTCGAAACGTCGTGCGATGAGACGTCGGCCAGCGTGGTCGAGGGAATGGGCGACACCGTCGTGCTGCGCTCGCTCGTCATTCTCTCGCAGGACATCCACCGGGTCTTTGGCGGGGTGGTCCCCGAGATCGCCTCACGCGCGCACCTGACGGCGGTCGTTCCCGTGGTCCGCCGGGCCCTGCAGGACGCCGAGTGCACGCTCGGCGACATCGACACCATCGCGGTGACGCACGCCCCGGGACTCGTCGGCGCGCTGCTGGTCGGGGTGAGCTACGCCAAGGGGCTGGCACTCGGTGCGGGCAAACGCTTGTTAGGCGTGCACCACATGGAAGGGCACCTCTTCGCCACGTCGCTCGAGTCGCCCGATGCCGTTCCACCCTTCACCGCGCTCCTGGTGTCGGGGGGACACACCCTGCTGCTCGATGTCCCGGCCTGGGGCACCTACCGGCTGCTGGGCGCCACGCGCGACGACGCCGCCGGCGAGGCCTTCGACAAGGTGGCCAAGCTGCTCGGCCTCCCGTATCCCGGCGGCCGTCCCATCGAGCGCCTCGCAGCCACCGGCGACCCCTCGAAGTTCCGGTTCACGCGGCCCATGCTGCGGCGAGACCAGCAGCCCGGAGATGCCGACTACTTCGACGTGTCGTTCAGCGGGCTCAAGACCGCCGTGCTGCACGCCGTGCGCGGAAGCGCCGACCTGGCAGCCGATGCCCCGCACATCGCCCGCGCGTTCCAGGATGCGCTCGTGGACACCCTGGTCGAGAAGACGTATCGTGCGGCACGCGCGCACGCCCGCACGCGCGTGGTGCTCGGCGGCGGCGTGTCCTGCAACCGAGCGCTCGTGCAAGCCATGCAACGTCGACTGGGCGACCTGGAGGCGCAGGTCTTTGCGCCATCGACGCGCCTCGCCACCGACAACGCCGCCATGATCGCCCGTGCGGCGCTGTATCATGCCGAACGTGGTGCCGCCAGCGACTGGACCCTCGACGCACACGCCGCGATGCCGATTCCCACGCACCGCGGTGCGGCGTAACCCGCCTCCCCCCTGCTCCCTTCCGCACGCTTCATGGACCACATCATTCACCACCCGTTCGAGATCACGCTCGGCCCCCTGACGCTCACTGGTTTCGGCATCGCCGTGCTCCTGGGGTTCGTGATCGCGCAGATTGTCTGCCAGCGAGAGTTCGAGCGGCGCGGCCACCCGACCGAGGCGCAGGCGATTCCCGATCTCGTCTTTGCATCGGTCCTGGGCATGCTCGTCGGCGGCAAGCTGTACTACATCCTCGTGATCACCCATGATTGGCGCGACCTGTTCACGCGGTCGGGGTTCGTCTATTGGGGCGGGCTGATGGGAGGCGTGCTGTTCTGCTGGCTGTACATCACGGCCAAGAAGTACTCGTTCGCCCGCTTCAGCGACGTGACAGCGGCGGGGATCATGGCCGGGTACGCGGTCGGACGCACCGGGTGCTGGGCCGTGGGCGACGACTACGGGCGCCCGTGGGCGTCTCGCTTTGCGGTCGCCTTTCCCGAAGGGGCGCCGCCGAGCACCGCCGGGATCATGAACCAGCTGTTCGGCACACCCATTCCGCCAGGCGCAACGCCCGACACCGTGCTGGCCGTGTACCCGACCCAGATCTTCGAGGTGGCGATGGCGACGGCCATGTTCCTCGTGCTCTGGCGCCTGCGCGACCACAAGCACGCCGAAGGGTGGCTGTTCGGACTGTATTGCGTGCTGGCCGGCCTCGAGCGGTTCGCGGTCGAGTTCTTCCGCGCCAAGGATGACCGGTTCTTCGGTCCGCTCACGGCCGCGCAGGTCATCGGGCTCACGATCGCGACCATCGGCGTTGTGGTGATGGTGATGCGCCGCGAGACGGGACCCGGTCGTCCCGGGATCTACCCCACCGCCACAACGAGCTGACCCTCGGCTGCTCCGCCCGCGTCGATCCGGGCGGAGCGGCTCACGGTTCGATATCGCGATCGCGCGCGCGCTCGAGCGCGATATCGCGCTCGAGAATCACCACCGCGCCGGCCGTGAGTCGGGAATGGGAGAGCGTGACCAGGGTACGGGTCACCTGCAGTTCAAGCGCGCGCGCCGCGGCCCGCCCGTGGAGCGTCACGACCGGACGCCGATGCGCATCGTGGCTCACCTCGATCTCGCGCCAGCCGATCGCGCGGGCCTCGGCGGTCCCGGCCAGCGCCTTGAAGGCCGCCTCCTTGGCCGCAATCCGGGCCGCCACGTGTGGGGCCGGGGTCTTCATTCGAGAGCAGTACGCCCACTCCGTCTCGGTCAGCAACCGGGTCGTCATGCGATGGTCCGCGCGCGACAGCATGCGCTCGACGCGCTCCACATCGACGATGTCCATTCCGAGTCCGACGACCATAATGGGGTGTGCCGAGAAAAGGGGAGTGTCGCGACGCGGTGTCGCGACGCGGTGTCGCGACGTGGTGTCGCTAGCCGCGCGGGAACAGTTGGCGACGATCCTCCTCTGCCAGGACAAGTCGCGTCGCGCTCCACGACCGATCCGCATCGACGAACAAGGCGCGCACTTCGCCTGCCCAACGTCGCCACTCCTCGAAGCGGCGGGCGTCGTCCCCCTCATGCACGGCGCGCGCAGCGAGCGTGAGCCGCTCCAGCCGCCGGAACATCGGTTCGCTGGCATGGAGCAGTCCGGCCTCGAGTGCACGCCGGTACGGTGGGCGCGACGCGTATCGTTCGAGCGACAGGGCGGCCAGCACACCGCGCATTCGCTCGGCAAGCACCGCTGCGTCGAAGCCGGCGACCTTCCAGTCCATCGGCTCGTCCCCCTCCAGGCGCCGCCGCGCCTGGAGCAGGGGGGCGAAGTAGCGTGCGTGCGCGTCGGCCCACACCCCATACGGCGTTCCCAGCGCGCGCAAGCCGCGGGCAACCTCGGGGAGCGCGCATGCGCGCTGCATCAGGGTGTGCCACGCGCGATCCAGTCCGTCGACCGCCTGCAATCGCAGCTCGTCGTTCGCCAAATACAACGCCAGCACACCCGTGCGCCACGAGGCTCCTCCAAGCGTCGCCAGCGCGACGGCGAGTTCCTCTCCGTTGGCCTCCACGCGTACCACGACCTCGTCGTGCTCGACGAACAGCGTCACGTCGCCGGCCACCGAGCGCTGGCACCATCGCCCGGTCGCGCGCACACCTGAAAAGGCGAGGCGCTCGCGTCGGTCAGGCATCGTCGAGGCGAAAGCGGTAGTCCCCGGCGAGTTCACGCTGGCAGAGCGCCGCCCGGTCCCCGGTGCGCGCCTCGTAGCGACGCGCGAATGCCGACAGGGCGTCGGTCGTGAACGTGTCACGCGGAATGCCGAGCACGGCGATGGCCGCCTCGATGCACGCGGGCTCTCCCTCGACCTCGACGAGCAGGTCCATGCGCGGGTACTGCTCCAGTCGCACCATGGCGCCAGCCACCGTGAACACGGCCACGTGGCGATCGACTTCGCGCGTCACCTCGTAGCCCAGCGCGCGCAGGATGCCGTCGAGCGCGTCGGCGTCGACGACCTCGCTCCCCGTCTCCTCGCGCGTCTTGAATCCATCGAGGATGCGGGTCGGACCCTTGAACTCCAGCACGGCGCGCACCCCCGCCCCGTTGCGTTGCACCCGAAGGCGCAGCACCTCGTCACGCGCGCGCAGCGCGCGGCTCACCGTGTCGTAGCGGCGATCGGCCAGCGTACCGGAAAAGACGCTGACCGCGCCCGCACGGGCGAGGTGCGCGCGCGCGTCCGCCTCGTCCGGGACGACGGCCTTCAGCTCCACCTCACGCATCGTCGATGGCCTGCATGACCGCGGCGGTATCTCGCAGGTCGGCGAAGACCGCCGCCGGCCCGTGGGCAGAGAGGTCGTCGACCGAATAGTGGCCCGTGGCCACCGCGATCGCGCGGGCGCCGACGTCCCGCCCGCAGTGGATGTCGGCCGGGGTGTCCCCAACAATGATGAGCCGGTCTCCGCTGAACGTGGCATCGAGTGCCACGCGCGACCGCTCGAGCGCGATGGCCGGGAGCGCCGGGCGATGCTCGTGGTCGGACCCAAACGCCCCGATGCGAAAACGGCCCGGGTCGATGCCGACCGCGCGCAGCTTGCGCTCCGCCCCGGGCAGGACATTGCCCGTGAGCAGCCCCAGCACGCGGTCCGCGCGTGACTCCAGCGCATCGAGCAGTTCGAGCACGCCGTCCAGTCGATGCACCTGGGGTTCCTCGCGCGAGAGCTCGCGCTCCAGGCGCAGCAGGTACTCCTCGAGCACGGAAGGGAGCCGCGCATCGATGGCGACATCGTCGTGTCCGTCCTCTCGCATGAGGTCGCGCACGATCTGGCGATCGGTCTTGCCATCGTATCGATACGACGACGGTCCGGGCGTCCCGAAGATCGCGACGAGCGCCCCCTCCATCGCGCGCCGGCCGGCGCCATCGGTCCAGAGGATCGTGCCATCGATGTCGAAGAGGACCAGCTTCATGCGTGTGACTTGGAAAGGGACGGGGCGGCGTGCCATGCGAACGACGACACGACCAGGCGACTAGCGGCGGGTGAGGAGGAGGCCGGAGACGACGAATGCCGCGCCGATCCCCTGCGGGATCGTCGGCACTTCGTGAAAGGCAAAATAGGCCACGAGTGCGGCAAAGAGCGGCTGCAGGTTGGAGTAGACCGCGGTGCGCGTCGCACCCAACACGCGCAGGCCGCGGTACCAGAACAGGTAGGCGAACACCATGGCGCCGATCGCGCTGTAGAACACGGCCGCATAGAACCCGGACGGCAACGCCAGCCAGTCGGTGGCGAGCATGGCGGGGAGCGCCACGGCACACGTGATCATGGCCCCGCCGAGCATCGTGTACCCGCCGATCTGCACGACGTGCACCCGGGGACCAAGACGCCGCAACAGGACGGAGTAGACCGCCCAACTGAACGCAGCGCCCAGCAGGAGCGCCCCTCCTGCGAACGAATCGGTCCCCGAGTCGCCGCGCGCCGATCCCATGACCACGGTGGAGCACCCGACGACCTGCAGCGCGATCCCCATCCACTGCCGCCTGGTCAGCAGCTCGGTCCCGAAGATCCGGCCGAGGATGGCGATGAAGGCGGGGGTGGCGGCGATGATGAGCGCGGCAGTCGCCACGCGCGTCCGGACCACGCCGAGGATGAACAGCACCTGGTAGACCCCGTTCCCCAACATGCCGAGCAGGATGAGCCGCAGGGCAAGCGACCGCGGCACCCGCTCGAGGCGCATCGCCGAGGCGATGCCGAGCTGCGTCGCCGCGGCGATCGGGATGCGCGTGCCGTTGAAGGCGAGCGGGGCGACGAACTGTGTCCCGTACTTCAGCACCGAGAAGTTCACCCCCCAGATGATCGCCATCAGGAGGAGGAGGACATCGGTAACCCAGCGGGACTCCTCGTCCCGCGACGTGGCGTCGCTCGCGGCGACGACTCCAGACGCACTGACAGCCATGCCCAAAGGTAGACACCCCCTCTAAGTTTCGGGATGCATGTTTCCTTCGCGCTCTTCGCCGATGCGGCGAACCTCTCCCAGGAAGGGAAGCTCAACATCCTCGGCGTCTTCGACGCCGTGCAGGTCGGGCAGCTGCCGGCGATCCACCCGCGGGCGCACCTCGTCGTGCGCCTCAAGGGAGGGGCGCCCGACATCGGCGTCCACACCGTGTCGCTACGCTGGGAGAATCCCAGCGGGATCGACCTCTGGTCATCCGACGGGGAACTCGACGTCGAGGGGGTCCCCTCCGCGGGAACGGAGATGGACTTCCCGCTGATCGCCGCGATCGACCTGCCGCTCGACGAGCCCGGAGGTTACACGATGCGCATCGCCCTCGACGGCGAACCACGTGGCGCCGTGGGGCTCCTTGTGCGAGCCGCGCCACCGCAGTTCGTGGCACCGCCCCCGACCGGCGCGCTCGTGTCCTGATCCGTCGGCGCACGCTCCGCCCGCGTCCTGCGCACGTCGCTCCCGGCCGGGGCGACTCGACGACCGCTTGGTGCGGCGGCAGCGGGGCGCGGGGGCGCTTGCGTCAGGCCGCGGCGCGTCAGTCCGCGGTGCGTCAGTCCGCGGTGCGTCCGGCCGCGACGCGTTAGGCAGGTGGCGCGGTTGGCGGGTTCGGTGCGCCGGCATCCCCGCACGCGCGACAGCGCGTGATGCCCTTCAGGCTGCAGATGATGCAGAGGAACGTCCCGCATCCGCTGCAGGGATAGCCCTCGGAGGCCCGCTCCTCGTTGCCACAAGCTCGGCACCGCATTGCGTCGCGTTCGTGCAAGGTGCTCATGCGTCGCCCTCGTTCATGGGATCAGCCCACCCCGGCGGATAGGCCGAAGGCCTTGATCTTCTTGATCAGCGTCGCGCGTGCGATGCCGAGCGCACGCGACGCATGGGTGCGGTTGCCGGCGTGGCGTCTCAAGGTGTGCTCGATGTGCGCGCGTTCCATCGCGTGCAGGGTGCGCAGCTCGTCCTCGCATAGCCGACGCCGACCCTGCTCGCGCGCGGCCGCGGTGAAGTGGAGCACATCGGGTGGAAGGAACCGTGGTTCGAGTCGGGGTGCCCCACGCCCGAGGATCATCGCTCGCTCCAGCACGGTGCGCAACTCGCGAAGGTTGCCGGGCCACGGATAGCGCAACAGCGCATCCCGTGTCGCGTCATCCATGGTGCGTGGCGGTGCCGGCAGGTGCGGCGCCAGCTCATCCATGAGTCGCGCCATCAGCTCCACCACGTCCTCGCGCGGTCGCGATCGGAGGGGCGGCAGCGTGATCGGCAGTGCGCTCAGGCGATAGTACAGCGCCTCGCGAAAGCGGCCCGCGTGTACCGTACTCGCGAGATCGCCGCTGGACGCAGCAACGATGCGCACGTCGGCGGCGATGTCGCGCGTGCCGCCCACGCGCCGGAAGCATCGCGCCTCCAGCACGCGCTGCAGCGTGAGCTGCAGGGCGATCGGCAGCTCCTCGATCGCGTCGAGCAGCAGGGTGCCACCGGCGGCGACCTCCAGCAGGCCGGTGCGGCGCGCGCCGACCGCCGGATCGTCCGACCCGAACAGCTCGACCGCCAGCGCAGAGGCGTTGCGCGTGGCGCAGTGCACGGCGAGGAACGGCCCGTGCGCCCGCGGGGAGTGCGCGTGGAGCCACGCCGCTACGTGCCGCTTCCCCGTCCCGTGCTCTCCCTGTAGCAGGACGGTCGCGCGATCATTGCCGGCAAGCTGCTCGAGCTGGGCAGCCAGCTCCCGCATGACCGCAGACCGGCCGAACACGACGTCCCCGCCAGCCGCTCGGCGCTCGGTGAGGTACTGGGCGAGCTGGCGCTGCCGAACCGTGCCCACCGCTCGCTCCAGGGCAGCACCCAGTTGCGCCAGTTCGACTGGCTTGGCGAGAAAGGTCTCGACCCCTTCCTGCACGGCCCGCACCGCTAGCGGAATGTCGGCGTCGCCCGAGATCATGATCACGACCGGCCGCTCGTCGCGCATGCGCGCGAACACGTCGAAGCCGGTCATGTCGGGCAGGCGGACATCGAGCAGCGTCACGTCGGGCCGACGCGCGCTCCAGGCGGCGAGCGCTGCTGCGCCGGTCGACGCCAGGCGCACCGAGTGACCGGTACCTGTCAGGTACCGCGCGAACGAGCCGGCCACCATCGGGTCGTCGTCGACGATGAGGACATCGGCCATGCGTTCAGGGCGATGCCGGCGTGGTTTCGTCGAGCGCCCGGCGCACCGCGTCCAGCGTGAACGGCTTGCACAGCGTGAGCCGTCCGCTGTCGCGCAGGAAGGCCGCCGTCGCCTCGCTCTCCGTGTCGCCGGTCAGGAAGATGACGCGCGACGCGAGTTCGGGGCGTCGGAGGCGTAGCTCGCCGTACAGGGTATCGCCGCCGACTCGCGGCATCCGCAGGTCCAGGAGGATGCGATCGAGCGGTCGGACCTCGAGGATGCGTCGCGCCTCCTCGCCGTCGCTCGCCACCAGCACCCGATGTCCGAGGCGTTGCAGCACCTGCGTCAGCGCCTCGCGCAGGGCGGGTTCATCGTCCACGACGAGAATGTCGAGCGCACCCGACGGCGAGGAGACGGAGGGCACGTCCGCGATCGGCGCTTCGGTCACCTCGGGTGCGGCAACGATGGGGATCTCGACCACGAAGGTCGTCCCTTCGCCGGGCTCGGAATCGACGTGGATGCGTCCGCCATGTTCACGTACGATCGCGTGCGCGGCCGCGAGTCCGAGCCGGGTCAGGTCCACCCCGTCTCGCGCGACGAGCTCCGGGGTGAACAACCGCTCCAGGTCGGCAGAGGCGATGCCCGGCCCCGAGTCCTGGACCTCCAGCACGAGCGCATTGGCCACGCGCGAGAGCCGCACGGCGAGTCGCTTGGCCCCGATACATTCGCGCAGGGCATGTTCGGCGCGCGTCACCAGGTGCAAGACGGCCTGCCGCAAGCGGCCGGCATCGCCGTACGTCGTCGGGAGGTCGAGCGGGATGTCCTCGTGCAGCACCACGCCACTCACGCCGAGCGCGTAGCGGCGGACCGCGATCGTGGCACTGACTACATCCGCCAGCTGCACTTCCTCGCGCGAGGCGGGGCGCTCGCGGGTCAGGCTGAGCAGGTTGGTGAGCACCGCGGCGGCGCGACGGGCCTCGGTCCGCATGGTCTCGAGGTTGTCGCGATCGAGCGGTTCGTCGGGCGGGGCCTCCAGCAGCAGCTCGCTGAACGCCAGGACGGCCGACAGCGGGTTGTTGAGTTCATGGGCAATGCCACCCAGCAGCTGGCCGACCGACGCCAGCCGCTCGCGGCGCAGCAGCTCGTCGAGCAGGCGCTTCTCGGTCGATACGTCCCGGACCATCCCCATGACGCCGGTCACGCGTCCCTGCTCCACGACCGGCGACGCGACCAACGATCCCCAGCGGCTCCGTCCCGTCGCGTCGAGATAGCGCACCTCGCGCTTGACGCGCTGGCCATGCAGCACCGTGACGAACAACTCCCAGATCGCCTCGCGGTCGCGGGGATCGAGCAGCTCCGTGAAGTGGTGGCCCGCCATCGCGTCCCGGCCGCGCCCGGTCGCCGCCTCGAACGCCCGGTTCACCGCGGTGAAGTTCCCCTCTTCGTCGACGGTGAAGATGGCGTCGGACGTGGAATCGATGAGCTGGGCATACCGCGCCTCGCTCCGATGCAGCACATCCACGCGCCCGCGCTCATCGGTCACGTCGTTGGCGACGAGCAGCATCCCGACGATGACCCGTCCCTGCTGCATCGGGGTCGCGGTGATGGCCACGATGCGCGCCGCACCATGGCGCTGCACGATGGTGCATTCCCACCGTCGGCTCTCCCCGTCGCGCGCATCGCGCAGGAAGGCCGTGACGCGGTCCACGTCGACGGGCGCGAGCAGTGGGAGAAAGCTGCGGCCGAGCAGCTGGTCGCCCGGGAGGTCGAAGACGATGCAGGCCGCCGGGTTGGCCGAGGTGACGGCGCCGGTGAGGCTCAGCGTCACGACCGCGTCGCCGACCGCCTCAAAGAGTTGCCGGTAGCGCCCATCGGCGCTCGACAGCGCGTCGCGCATCGGGCGTTCATCGGTGACGTCGTGCATCGACGCCACGACCATGGCCACATGGTCGCGCTCCGTCACCGGGGCCAGCGCGGCCGCGACGATGCGGCGCTCGCCGTCGCGGCGCACCACGACATATTCGTGACGTTGCGTGGTGCCGGCCGCCGCCAACTGCGCATGTGCCCGGGCCTGATCGGCCATGTCGTCCAGCACCAGCTCGCTCCAGTGCGCACCGGTCAGGTCGTCGCGCCCGAAGAGCGCGCGGGCCGCCGGGTTGGCGAAGATCAGGCGTCCCTCGCGGTCCAGGGTGCACACCGGATCTGCCGACGCCTCCACGATCAGGCGATGGCGATCCCACACCGCGCGCTGCGAGCTGACGTCGTCGAAGGTGACAATGGCACCGCCGTTGGGGTGCGGCACCGCCAGAATGTCGAGCCAGCGCCCGTTCGCCCCCTCGCACACGGTCCGCGACTGCACGCCGTCGGTGATGGCGCGGGCGAGCGGATCGCCGTCGTCCTCGGGGCGGCCCCCGAGCACGGTCTCGTAGAACGGACGCCCCATCAGGATGCGCAGCGCCCCATCTTCCGTGAGCTGCAACGCGCGCGAGTTCGACCGCGTGATCAGGCCATCGTCGTCCACCAGGCACATGCCGACCCCGATCGAGTCGAACGCCGCCGACCACTCCCGCGTGGCGTCACGCACCTCCTCGTACAACCGCGCGTTCACCACGGCGACCGCGACCTGGTCGGCCAGCCGCTGCAGCACGCGGGCATCGTCGGCCGTGAAGTCGGCTGGGCGATTGTAGACCGCCAGCAGCCCCAGGATCCCGCGCGCCGTCATCAGCGGAACCATGACCGCCTTCTGGACCGGCACCAGCCGCACCGTCGATCGGTGAATGTCGGGCTCGGCCACGAGGTCGTTCGACACCACGGCCGCCCCGCCGGTCACCACCCGGCCGCCCAGGCTCGCGCCCACCGGCAGGTACACCCCCGACAGCAGCTCGGCCACGCCTAACGCGGACACGACGTGCAGGTAGTCCCCCTCGCGCAGCGCCACGCACGCCCCCTCCGCCTGCAACAGGGCCATCCCGTGCCGCAGGATCAGGCGCAGGACCTCGCCCATCTTGAGCGACTCGCCCACCGCGCGGGCGATCTCGGCCATCGCCTCGCTCTGCCGCCGCTCACGCTCGCTCTCGGCAAAGAGGCGGGCATTGCTCAACGCCCCCGCGGCGTGTCGCGCCAGCATCCCGATCACCTCGCGCGCGTCCCCGTCGAACGCGTCCTCCCGGGCATCGTACAGCGCCACCACGCCGAGCAGGCGTCGCCCGTGCATCATCGGCACCGCCAGCACGGCACCCTGCACCGGAAGTCCCAGTAACACGTCGTCCGCGGCGGCCAGTGGCGAGGACGCCGGGACGTACGGCGCCACATGCACGGCCTCGCCCGAACGGGCGGCCTCGCCCAAGGGCCCGCTGCCCAGCGGCACGACCCGCGCCGGCCGCACGATCTCGCCGACGCCGTGATGCACCACCTCGACCTGCCCCTGGTCCAGTTCCACCCGCGCCACCACCACTCCGTCGCAAGCAACCGCGCGCCGCACGCCACGCGCCAGCTCCGCCAGGATCGCGTCCTCGTCGAGCGTGCGGGCCAGCGCTGCGACGATCTGCTGCAACACCTGCAGCTGCGCCTCATGTCGCCGCCCGCGGTGCACCAGCGCGCGCACGCGCTCGGCGTCGGCACGCGGTAGTCCGGCGAGCAAGGCCTCGAGTCCCTCCACCGGCTCGCCATCAGCCGGCGTGGTACGGTCGCGCAGGTCGGCCGGCAGCATGCGGTGCCGGCCTACGCCAGCGTCGGCGGGACGAGCATGCGCGCGGCGCGCGGCGCCACCGTCGCATGCAACGTCACACCCGGCAGGAGTTCGCCGTCTGCCTGCATCGCCCGCCCCTGCTCCGTCTCGAGCACCAGCGTACGTCCTTGGTGAAAGTGCATGGCCGGATCGCGCCGGAAATCCTGGCGCAGCAGGCGACAGCCGACCCGGAACACGTCACGCGCGCTCGCCGGGGAAAAGACGCACAAGTCGAGCATTCCGTCATTCTCCTTGATCCCGGGTCCGAGGCGGATCAGCCCGCCGAGCACGGTGCCAAAGTTAGCGACCATCGCCGACGTTGCACGATAGTGGTGGACCACCCCGTCGACCGTGGCGCGCAGGTCGAACTGCTCCCGCGCCAGCGCCGCGCGCACAGCCGTCGCCACATACGCCAGCACCCCGAAACGCCGCTTCGACGCGGCGCTCGTACCCGCCACCATCGCGGCATCGATCCCCACACCGGCCGCGAAGGCGAACACCCGCCCCCCCTCGAGCACCCCGACGTCGATCTCGACGATCGTCCCGGCAACCAGCGCGCCCACCGCCCGTTCGACCGACATCGGGATGCCCAGCGCGCGCGCGACCAGGTTCCCGGTCCCCCCCGGCAGCACGCCGATCGGAGTGGCGACGTCGCGCAGCGCCTGCACAACCTCCATCACGGTCCCGTCACCACCGAGCGCAAAGACCGCGTCGTAGCGCGCGCCCTCCGTGCGCGCGATCCGCTCGGCATCCCCAACCCCTGTCGTCTGGTGGATGTCGCAGTGAACCCCCGCCCGTGCAAAGGCTCGGGTGGCGCTGGCAAGCACCGTCGCGCCCCGTCGCGACGCAGGATTGACGATCAGCAGCGCGTGCCGAAGCGCTACCACCGCCACGAGCGAAAAATGTCGAGGCCGTACTGGCGCCGCGTCGTGGCGAAGCTCCGGTCGGTCCCCGTCCCGCAAAACAGCTCGTTCAGCGGCGGCTCGAGCGAGAACGAGAAGCCGTAGCCCGCGGTCAGGCGCTGCTCGAGCTTCACGCCGATCGAGTTGGCCAGGTCGACGGGATTGAGCTGCCCGCCCGAGGCGCCAAGGCGACACAGCCCCGTCGTCAACGACAGGAACGTGCGCGAGCCGAGCTGCTTGCCAATCCCGAACTGCACCCCGTTCAGGAGTCCCTGTCGCGACTGCTGCTGGCCCGACGTGTTGCCCGATGCGGTCTGGATGTTCACGTAGTCGAACAGTCCGCCGGAGAACTTGGCCGAGATGTAGCTGGACAAGGTGCTCAGCGCGAACGACGACGCGCTGAACCGGTTCTCTGCCAACCCTCCACCGATGCCGAACGAGGGCACACCGGCGACGAGGTAGGAGATGAGGTCCGACTCCGAGAGCTGCAAGGAGTCGGCGCTCTCCAGGCGGAGCCGTGGCTGGATCAGCGTTCCCTGCACCAGCACCCGGATGCGCACGTCGTTGCGTCCGCCGTAGGTGCTCGAAATCTGCCGCACGGTGTGCAGCGCACTGATGTTCAGGATCGGGTTGAGGTCGGTCTCGTTGAGAAAGCGCAGCTCCCCGCCTTCGACGGTGAACGTGCGCTGCACCAGCCCGCCCAGGTCGAGCCGATAGTACCCGCGCTCCGTCTGCAGTGCGCCGTCGAGCGCCAGTTGCGGCGCCGTCGCCCCTCGGCGCGCCCCGACCGTGACGTTGACCGCCCCACCGAGCTTGATGTCCGCCTCGGCCGAGCGTACGCGCACGTCGGAGCCCATCTCGATGCGCACATTGTCGACCGACAGGTTGCGCAGCAGGTCGGGCGGGGGCTTGGGCAGGAGCGCGCGATTGGCAAACACCGTCGTGTCGACGACGTTGTACAACTCCGGGTCGTCCAGGGAAATGAGCTTCTTCTCCGTGAACTCCGGGATCACGATCACCCCTTGGTTGAGCGTGACGCCGCCAGACAGTCTCGACCGGTCCAGCGTGCCGTCGAGACGCAAGCCGCCGGAGAGCGACAGCTCGGCAACCCGGCGATTGGCGATGACCTCGAACTCGCGCGCCCCGATCGACACGTCGAATCCTGCCCCGCCGTCGGGAAGCCGGGCCGCCCACCCCGACATCCAGAGCGAGTCGCGCGACGCATCGCCGCTCACGACGGAGAATCGCCGGATGCGCAGCGTGTCACGCGCGGCGAGCAGGTCGGCGTTCATGTCACGCAGTCGGATTCCGAGGCTCGGGATCGACGCCGCCACTCCGTCGATGGTGAGATACCCTTCCAACGCTGCCCGATCGACCGTGCCGGCCAGGGAAAAGTCGGCCGACAGCTGACCCGTTGCATTCGCCACGGACGGCAGGAAGCTCTCCACGATCGTCATGTCCAGCGCCGTCGAATTGACGGAGACCCGCAACGTGTCGCCCGCCCCCCCGCGCAGCAGGCGATGGTCGCGCGGAACGAGGGCGAGGTCGACCGGGATGTTGCCGCGCACCGTGACCACCGCCGAGTCGTTGCGCAGGACGTCGGCGCCGAAGTGCAGGCGCCGATCGGCGTAGCTCCCCCGCAGGGAGGCCCGCGCCACGTTCACCTGTCCAACGGTCGCCCCTGTCACCGCGCCCGACAGTGTCATCACAGGCTGGGCGCGCGTCCCGGTCACGTCGAGCCGGGTCGCGACCCAGCCGCCGAGGGCGAGATCGGACTGCGCGAGGTTGGCCAGGTCGGCCAGCGAGACACTGTCCATCTGGAGCTGCAGCTGCACCAGGCTGTCCGGCGACGAGCGACCGGCGATCATGAGGGTGCCACCACGACTGCCGGCGAGTCGCACGGTGTCGAGCGAGAATGCCCCGTCGCTGGCAGCGAACGTGGCGGGACGCGACAGCGTCCACTCGCGCCCGTCGAGCCCGATCCGCAGCGCGCTCAGCGCCGCCACCGTCGAGTCGCCGCTGACCCCGAACATCCCGCGCGTTTCCAGCACGGGGCCGTTGGAGAGCGTGGCCAACAGGCCCACTGACACCTCGTGGGTCCCGTGCACGTCCATGTCGATCCCGGCACTAGTGATCGCGACCGTCCCGAGGGCGATCGTGTCTGCCGTGACGTTGATCGTCCCCGACACCTCGGGGAGCAGCACGTGGTCCAGGTCGAAGGCGACGCGCGCGACCCGGGCACCGTACGACCCGACGGTGAGCTGCCGCACGCCGAGCGCGCCCCGTGCGTCGAGCGAATCGAGCGAGCCGAGCAACATGCCGCGACCGGTGACCTGCGCGCCCAGCGAGTCACGCAGCGCCTGCTCGAGGGCCAGGCTGTCACCAGCGCCGGCCCGCACGAAGTACTGGCGCAGCGCCCCTAACGAGTCGGCCGTGAGCGTGAACTCCAGCGAGTCCCGCACCCCGGGAAGCAGGCCGAGCCCCCCCTTGGCGGTGATCGACGCCAGCGCGGTCTCCATGGACAGCGTGTCGATGTGCACCGCCCCACCGCCAAATCGCATGCGCCCGCGGGCCCCATCGTAGACCCGCACCGAATCGATCAGCGAGCGGTCGAGCCGCAGGTCCAGCGTCCCCTCCCACGTCGCCAGCGAATCGCCCGCCACGTCGATGTCGGCCGTGCCGGCCAACGAGGTGTGCGGGACCGCGGCCGTGTCGAGCAGGAGCCGGAGGTCCAGGTCGGAGAAACGCAGGTTGCCGTGATAGCCGTATCCATCGACCGAGTCGGCATCGACCCGCCCGTCATACGCCAGCGTCCCGGGCGCCCCCGTCAACACGGTGACCACCGCCAGGTCATCCGACTGCCCCTGCACGCGCATCGGACCGGCGTAGGATCCGCGGTAGATCAACTCCGCCTCGGGATAGGCCCGCGCGACCGTGGTCAGGTCGAGCGGCTGCGCATCGAGCGCCATGTCGTAGACCAGGAACTGTTCGCCAATCGTGACGCGTCCGTTCCCGGTAAAGCGCGATGGGTCGCCATCCTCGAAGCGATGCGTGATGTCCGCGTTGCGGAAGCGCAGGTCGGTCCACACGGAGTCGAGCCGCGCAGTCCCCGACACGAGCCCGAAGAACCTGGGGAACGCCGGATTCACGAACTGGATCGTGCGCAGGTCGAGGTGGTCGAGTGCGAGGTCGAATCCGCGGAACTTGGTCAGTGCGGGGAACAGGATGTCCAGTTCGCCCCGCACCACCCCGCGTGCCGTCGCGCCGGCGACATTCGCGTCGCGGAAGTAGAACCGCCCCTCGTCGACGACGAACCGGTTCACCGGCCCACCGCGGGCCTGCACCGAGGCGTCGATGACCCCCTTGAACGGATACGGCAGCGGCTCGCCGGTGAACTGCTCGATGAGAACCCAGTCGATGGGATCGGCGCGCACGTCGATGTCCTTCACGACGAGCACCGGCTCCCCCGTGCCGAACGTCATCGCCCCGCGCAACCGCGAGTTCATCGTGCGCACATCCATGTCGCGCAGCGCGTACTCGATGACGCGCAGGTCACGTCCATTGCCGATGTGCAGCGTCATCGCCCCGCCCCCCGTGGTGGGGAGCGTCGGGTAGACCCAGGCGACGTCGGCCAGGGAGACGGAATCCGAGACGAAGGTCAGGTCGTACCGCGTGGGCAGGTCGCTGCCCCACCAGACCTTGCCCTGGGCCGTCCCGCGGGACCCTGGCAGGCGGAAATGGGAGACGTCGGCCCAGACGGAATCGCCCTTGTTGCGCAGCGCGCCACGCACCTCGCGAAGCTTGAACGGCGGGTCGAACTCGTCGGCGTCGAGACGTCGCACGTCGAACTGGCGACCGAGGCGATCCTTGTCGTCGATGCGCGACGGACCGAGTTCCAGCATCGCGTTGGTCCAGCTGCGTTGCGACTCGAAGCCGCTCCCCGCCCGCGCGATGCGCTTGTCCTGTCGGCCGAGCGCAAAGGCGATCGCGCTGTCCCGTCGACTTCCGCGCAACGAGTCGTCCGGCTGCCAGGGCATCGTGAGCAGGACCGTCGCCCCGGTCACGCGGGCCGAGTTCACGACGATGTAGTCGCCGAAGTTGCGCGCGGGCGACGCGACCGGGGGTTGCTTCGGTCCGGACGGAAAGATCTTGCGGAAGTTCCAGGTCTTCGTCGAGTCCTCGTGGATGTGCACGAAGGCGCGCTCGACGGTCACCTGCGAGGCCACGATGCGGCGATCCAGCAGGTCGCGCGGGTCGAAGCGGATGTGGATCGGCCCGGTCGCCACGAACACGGAGTCTTGCCTGTCGCGGATCGCAAACGAATCGATCACCACATCGGTGAAGAGTGATCCGTCGATCCGGCCGATGTACATCGTCCCCTGGATCTTGCTGTTGATCAGCCCCAGCACGCGGACGCGAATCTGCTCGCGCCCCCACGACGTCTGCGTAACCGCCGCTATGCCGGCCGCGAGCAGGCCGCCCAACGCAAGGAGCGTGGCGGCACTGGCGAGGACGACGGTTCGACGGCGCGGCATCGGCTAGAACGCCTGGCCAATGGAGAAGTTGAACGTCAGGCGGCTGGTGAAGCTTGTGCGCCGCTGCGGCTGGAAGGTGGACGGACAGGCGCCGCGCGCCTGCACCGGCAGCGCCGTCTCCGTCTCGCCGGGCAGCACGGCGAGCGTATTGCCCGGACTGACACAATACAGCGAGCGCTCGACCGTATCCCCGATGCGCTGCGTGGCGCTGAAGAACGCCGGCCCGGCCGGCGCCTGATAGGGGTTGTATCCGATATCCACCCGCACCGGGCCGATGGGTGTGTACACGCGCACCCCGACCCCCGGCGTGACCTTCATCTGCACCTTCGTCTGGGTCGCGGAATTGCCGCCGCGGTTCCAGACCTCGCCCGCGTCCACGAAGATCGCGTACTGGATGAGGTCGGGCAGGAAGCCCGAGCGCAGGCGCAACTCGGCGTTGGCGATGGCCACGTTGTCACCACCGCTCGGCACCACGCGCGTGCGCACGCTGGCGACGCCGGCGCGAAAGAAGGAGGTGTCGCCGGTGGCCGGGGTCACGGCAAAGGTGTCCACGACGTAGATCGCCGGGCCCAGTTCGTTCTGGCGGAACCCACGCACCGTGGTCGGCCCCCCGGCATAGAGACGCTCCTGCGGCGGCACAAACGTGCGGCTGCCGCTGAGCGACAGTCGGCGCCCGAGCACCGCGCCCGCCCGCAGGCGGAACACGAACACACCGCCGTCGAAGACCGGCCGGTAGAATGAGCCGTCGAAGACCGCGCGATTGAACTGCTGGTCGGTGCTCGATCCGATGATCTGCGAGGCGTGCCGCAGCTCCAGCCGCATGACCGACCCACGCCCCGGGTTGGCGAAATCATCGGCCCGGTTGCGCGTCACGCTCCACCCGAGCACGGCCAGGCGGTTGCGCGCGAGCAGTCGCGCCTGCGCGTCGGGTTCGCACACG
>Ga0138256_10002231_pt1 | contig 20892 bp, 12 predicted proteins | sample KNB2016incub_MG_FD_105486 | JGI IMG/M metagenome (GOLD analysis project Ga0138256, IMG submission 105486) | Active sludge microbial communities from wastewater in Klosterneuburg, Austria - KNB2014incub_MG | ecosystem: Engineered > WWTP > Activated sludge > Unclassified | place: Austria... | reverse complement strand
GCCGGGGTGCTCTCGATCAGCTGCCCCTTGTCGTCGCGCAGGGCATACTTGTTCACCCACGTCGTGGCGGCAAGGTCGTCCCCATTGAAGTACGCCAGTGCGGCGCCGATGACTTCGTCGCGCGTGAATCGGGTTCGCGATTTTGCTCGCACGGGTGCAACGGAGGATCGGTCCGGTGATGAAGGTACCATGGCAGCGATGAATTTTGCGGTAAAGCTCCCCGGCCGAATGTGTTGCGCACGATGACCCAGGTCAGCCTTGTGGAAGAGTTATGCACCACGGCATCTCCCGCATCGTGAACAACTCGTTCCCCGATCAGGGGTGAGCGCGCGCCTTATTGCTCAGGCAAAGCTCGGCGGTCATGACGATGCTCATGCCAACAGTTGCGAGTATGGGCTGCAACAGGCTCGTCTGGTCGAACCAATGGAGCTGGAACAGGATCCATATCCCGTGGCCTGCGCCGATGATCTGCGCGAAACGGTAGCCTGTTGGACAACCACGGGCGATGGACAGACTCGCCATCAAGCTGCCGGGTCCGAATGATCCGCCTAGGATCAGCCCGGGCCAGAAGAAGTCACGGAAGGGTGTTCGATCGAGTAAAGTCAAGGGTGCGTCCAAGGCTGAGCCATCCGGAAGCTAGTGGAAGACGATCGTGCTGTGGTACCTGCGCAAGGACCGCAAGCGCTTCAGTGAGCTGCCCAAGCGGATCCCGGGCATCACCGAGAAGATGCTTCCGATGCAACTGCGGCAGCTGGAGAAGGACGGCTTCGTGAGCCGGACGGTGCATGCTGAAGTGCCGCCGCGCGTGGAGTACGCGCTGACGCCGCAGGGAAAGACCTTGCCTCCGCTGCTGGAGAAGATCGCCGCGTGGGGCGCATGATGGGGAAGAAGCACGGGACGATCGAGAAGGTGGAGGCGGTGGCGAAGCGCAAGCGATTGGAGGCTCGGGCGTAGCACGTCATTCGCACCTTTGCCCCAGCTCGCGGCGAGAACCTCCATGTGCGCTGGGGTGGACACACGGCGCTGGATGATGAACCGCACCCGCTCCGGACCAGGACAGCAGTGATCACCCGTTAGCTTGTCGCGGCCGACCAGGCTGCCGGAGGTGCGCCTTCTTCGCCTTCGGGATCCGACGTCACCACCTTGTACTCCGGGCACATGGCCAGTGAATCGCTCACGCTCGCGAGACCTATGTACTACGAAGGCAAAGATGGCCGAGCGTGTGATGATGCTGAGCATGATCTCCGGGAAGTGGAAGGTGCTGCGGAGGATGCCGGGGCTCATCGTCCGGTTTCGCTTCGTCCCAAGCCCTGGCCGGTGACGCTAGTCTTTTAAGAACCGCCCGGAGCGGTCGCCGGAACGGACCATGTACAATCCTCTTGACAGGTGTTCAATGTCCAGGATGCCGGATCCGGTGTTGAAAGGGGCCGGTACCCGCTCGCCGCGCGCGTTGAAGACCTGGATGGGCCTTGTCATCGTCGGTAGCCCATCGACGCGGACCTGGTCTGAAGCGGGCACCGGAGACAGACGCAAAGCGGGCTGAGCGTGATCGGGGTGGATGGCCGTGCTGAGCACCATTTCCATTTGCACATCGTCTATCAAGGCGTACTCGTCCGTGGGGACATCCGGGTGGAAGTACATTTCCAAGTAGAGGTCGGAGGGCCACGACGTGTCGGTCGGCAGCTCGAACGGCATCCAAGCTTGATACCAGGTGGTGGACGCTGGCGCTGCTCCGGAGAAGAAGAAAGAGCTGCCCATGCTGCTTTCGGGGTCGTTGGGCAGCACACCGATGGTCGGCTCGAACGCCCAGACCTGGTAGGCGACGTACCCGGTTTCCGCCTTTACCCAGAAACGGATGTTCACCTGGTCACCGGGTACCAAGCCGTCCATGCGGAAGAACACACCGCTCCAACCCGGAGAAGGGCAGGTGTTGAACGAGGTGGGCAGCATCAATGACCAATCGCTGTCAGGGGAGGGCGTGTCCGTTGATCCCTGCAGCCAGCTGGTATCGCAATAGGCCTCCGTGCCTTCCGGACTGAAGGCCCCGTTGTTCTCGAAGTCCGAAAGGATGACGGATTGTGCCGACATGGAAAGACCGGCAATGATCAGCAGCGTAACGAGCGCGAATTTCATGTGGGCGTGAGCGAGTGTGAGACGAGAGATCTCTCACGGGGTTGCTCCTGCCGCGAGTGTGTTGCCGCACCTTGCCGAGTTGCGCCCCGAGGAATACTGCGCATCGACTGAAGCATGCGGAATTTCGACGTGAATGGCCTCTTTCCAATTCAGGTCTTCTCCACCACTTCTCCCGCTTTCCTCAAGTGCACCTTCTTCGCCTTCGGGATCCGACGTCACCACCTTGTACTCCGGGCACATGGCCAGTGAATCGCTCACGCTCGCGAAACCGTTGAACGGCGAAGCGACGCACGGATGAGCGGGTGATGATGTTGAGCATGATCTCCGGGAAGTGGAAGGTGCTGCTGAGGATGTCAGGCCTTGAACTCGGTGGTCTTTACCTCGTGCCACTCGGTCACGTTGCGCTGTGCGTCCAGGTGGTACCACACATACCAGACCTTTGACCAGTGGACCACATGGTCATCATAGATCTTCAGCGCATACCAATGGCCGGGAACGTTGAGCTCAGTCAAGCTCATGGGGCGGGCCTCTTGATCATCTGCCGGAGACCAAGGAAGGAATAGGAGGCTATCGTTGGCAATGGGCGATAAGAGGCCCTTGAAGTCTGTTGAATAGCGTGGATACCGCGTCGCCAACGAATCATCCAGCTGCGCTGTCATTTGATCCGACCAGGTGCCTTTGACCCGTCGTTCTTGCATGATCGGCCAGGCGGCGTGCTCTCGTCTATATGCGTTCACCGTACCCGCAGGTCCGAACCATTCGCCGTTCTGGATGGATACCAGAGATGGTCTGTCCACCATCACCGTATCTGGGAGTCGGATGAGGGTCATCCCTCCAACACCACAGTAATCCCCTATCAGAATGGTATGCGCAACGCTGTCGATGACAAACCCAGGATAGTTGCGCGGTGGGCAATGGACCTTGTGCATCCAGCAAGCGCTGAGAAGCACGGACAAGCCGAATGCCCCATAGACCAGGAGGGGTCGGCGCATGATCATGCCTTCTCCACGACCTCCCCTGCCTCCCGCAAATGCGTCTTCCGGGACTTCCTGATCCTCGCTCACCACCTTGTACTCCGGGCACACGCCGTCCTGAGCCTGTCGAAGGATGGCCAGTGAGTCGCTCACGCTGCAGCCAAACCGCTGAACTGCGAAGCAAGAGCTGATTGAGCGGGTGATTATGTTGAGCATGACCTCCGGGAAGTGGAAGGTGCTGCTGAGGATGCGGGGCATCACTCCTTGACCAACCTCCCGACGATCGTTCTGCCGGCAGGTGCCACCGCTTGATACAGATAGACGCCATCGGGTAGCGCGCCAAGATCAATGGTCGTCTCCCTTGACCGTAGCATGGTGGCTTTGACCTGTCTGCCGAGCATATCAAAGATGTTGAATATGCCGCCCTGTAGGTGACCTGTGATCCGCACGGTTACAGTCCCACTGGTTGGATTCGGAGAGACAAAAAGACTGTCTTCTCGAACAGGATCATCTACGCCCACTTCGTTCAAGCAGAGCTCGAGCAAATTCGGCCCCGTGGACAAAGAGTCTCCAACATATAGTGGTTGTGAGATCATCGGGCTCTCAAACTCATTAAGCACTACATCGACCAAGGAAAATGGTATCGTCGATTCTGTCAGCGATATACCCGCGGGTGCAATGCAATCATTCAGTCCCATGTTGTTGAACCTGCTCAAATGGTAGTAAGCTGCTGAATTTTGGACAAGATTAGTCCATGCAAGCAGGGTGAATGTGCTGTCACTGTTCTCAACAAGGTCGATGGGTGCCTCAAAATTCGAATTGCCGTAGGTTCTCTCCCATTGAACGGTACCGATCGAGTCCACTTTGAAAAAGAACACGTCGGAGCTATTGTTGCCGTCTGTTAGTCCTGCGCTAAGGACAAAACCATGGTCAAGCGTTGGCCTGATATCCGCCGCCCAGTAAGGCAATTGAGACGTTAACGTGTACCGCTTGCCCCACACAGGAGTGCCTGCTGGATCGAACACCAGGACGCTGATGCTGGTCGAATCCATTGCGCTCACCACATAGCGACCGTCCACCATGGTGCAGCCGGTGAAGCGGCCTTCAAAGCCCTCCACCCTCTTGCTCCACATGGTATTCCCATTCTCGGCGATCTTCGTAAGGATGCAGTTATCGCTCACAATGGCATAGGGCGTATCCGCATGGAACCCGAACAGTGTGACGCCGGCAGTATCGACGTGGGAAGTAATGTGCCATCCGCAGATCTCACCGAGGTCATAGGTCTTGTTCCAAAGAATGCCACCTGTGGAGTCCAGTTTCACGATCATGGGAGCTATGGTATCGGTCCAAGAACCGGAAGGATATTCCCTTAGTGCAGTGATCAGATAGCCACCGTCAGGGGTTTCTTCGAAAGTTTGATCCATTGCACCCGTATAGTATATTGAGTATTCCGGGTTGGTGTAGTCGATTTTCCTGTTCCAATTCATTCCCCCCAACTGACTGGTATTGAACAACCGCAGGGATGTTTTGTAAGGCCCATTGTATGGGTGGCTTCCGAAGAGGAATGAGAAAGAGCCATCGGTGCGCACGAGGGACAGCGCTCCGTATTGCATTACGTTCACGATGGGCCCGGTGGAAAAGCCCGAGGTCTGTATGACGCTGCCGGTCGAATCAAACCGAGTGAACTGAAAGCCATCGATATAACCCAAATCGAAGCGCACCGTGGAACAGATCAGATATCCACTCGGCCCCGTGACGGGTTCCAAATTACCCGGGTGACCATAGTAGAAAAGCTTGTTGAATAGCCCTTGCGGATAAGCCCAGAGCGCAATCAAAATGAGGCCTGAACACATCAGGCTTTTCCGCCAGAATGACAGAGCCGACCGGCTCATGAACCTGTCTTTTCAGGGACGACAATGGCTGCCACTACCCCAGCCTCCCTCAAGTGCATTCCCGCCAAGGCGGAACGTCGCGCTAAGCCGCTCCGCTTACATATCATGCTTTTAGTATGACTTCACCCGCTTGGCGCAGGTGGGTTTTCTTGGCCTTCCTAATGCGACACGTCACCACCTTGTACTCCGGGCACATCGCCAGTGAATCGCTCACGCTGCTGGTGATGATGTTGAGCATGATCTCCGGGAAGTGGAAGGTGCTGCTGAGGATGCCGGGCTTCACCTCGTCGGTGATGCGCGCCTTGATGTCCACCTTGCCGCGCGGGCTTTCCACGCAGACCATGTCGCCGTCGAGGATGCCGTTCTGCTGGGCGTCGGCGGGGTTGATCATCAGCACATCCTCGGTGAGGATGGCGCCGTTGCCGGTGCGCCGCGTCATGGCGCCGCAGTTGTAGTGCTCCAGCTCGCGGTTGGTGGTGATGATGTAGGGGTAGTCCTTCTCGTTGGTGCGCACCTCGGGGCTCTTCTCCCAGTTGTTGAAGATGAATTTGCCGAGCCCGCGCTTGAAGGTGTCGGTGTGCAGGATCTTGGTGTCGGTGCCGTCGGCGGCCACGGGCCATTGCTTGCCGTTCTCGCCGAGCTCCTCCCACTTCACGCCTGCAAAGAAGGGGACGATGCCGCTGATCTCCCGCAGCACCCAGTCGGGGTGGTAGGTCGCGCTCGCGTTGCCGCTCTTCCTGCCTGTCTTGGCCGCATAGCGCTCCATGATGTCGCAGGTGATCTGGCCGTCGCTCCGGGTGCCTTCGATGGGTTCCACGGCGGCGTTCACGCGCTGGATGCGGCGCTCGCCGTTGGTGAAGGTGCCGCTCTTCTCCAGGAAGCTGGCGGCGGGCAGCACCACGTGGGCCATCTTGGCCGTCTCGGTCATGAAGAGCTCCTGCACCACGAAGAGCTCGAGCTCGCCGAGGGCCTTGCGCACGTGCAGGGTGTTGGGGTCCGTCTGGCCCATGTCCTCGCCGGCCACCCAGAACGCTTTGAGGGAGCCATCGAGCATGGCATCGTACATCTGCGGGATCTTCTTGCCGGCGACGCGCGGCATGGCGGCACCATAGAAGGACTCGTACATGCTGATGTTCGCCGGATCGTCCATGGCGAAGTAGCCGGCGCCCTGGTGCGGCTGGCAGCCCATGTCGGCCGCGCCCTGCACGTTGTTCTGTCCGCGCAGCGGGTTCACGCCCACGCCGCGGCGGCCGATGTTGCCGGTCATCATCGCGAGGTCGGCGATCTGCATCACGGTGAAGGTGCCCTGGTAGTGCTCGGTGACGCCCAGGCCGTGGAAGCTCATGGCGGCGGGACTGGTCGCGTAGGCCTTGGCGGCTTCGCGCACGAGATGGCGGTCCACGCCGGTCTCGCGTTCCATCGCGGCGATGTCCACGCCGAGCACTTCCTGCTTGAAATCCTCCCAGCCTTCGGTGCGTTGGTCGATAAACTCCTGCTTCACCCAGCCCTCCTTCACGATGTAGTGCATCATCATGTTGAGCAGGGCCACGTTGGTGCCCGGCTTCAACTGCAGGTGGTACTTGGCGTAGCGGGCCAGCTCGGTGCGGCGCGGGTCGATCACGATGAGGGTCTTCCCCTTCATGATCTGCTGCTTGATCTTGGCGCCGGTGACGGGGTGCGCATCGGTAGGGTTCGCACCGATCACCATGATGGTGTGCGTGTCCTTCAGGTCGTCGATGCTGTTGGTGGCCGCACCCGTGCCGAAGGTCTTCTGCATGCCGAGGGCCGTGGGACTGTGGCACACGCGCGCGCACGCGTCGATGTTGTTGGTGCCCACCTGCACGCGGAAGAATTTCTGCATGAGGTAGTTCTCCTCGTTGGGGCAACGCGCGCTGCTCACGCCGCCGAGCGCATCGGGTCCGTGCTTCTCGCGGATGGCGATGAACTTGTCGACGATGTAGTCGTAGGCCTCGTCCCAGCTCACCTCCTCGAACACACCGTTCCTCTTGATCAGCGGTGAGCGCAACCGTTCGGGATGATCATAGAACTTGAAGGCATAGCGGCCCTTCAGGCAGGTATGGCCCTGGTTGGCCTCGGCATCGTACGGCGCGGTGATGCCCGCCACCTTGCCGTCCTTCACCTTCACTTCCAGATTGCAGCCTACACCGCAATAGGTGCAAACCGTGCGCGTCACGCTATCGGGCTTGGTCTCCTTGGCGCGGAACACATCGGTAATGGCGCTGGTGGGGCAGGCCTGCGCACAGGCGCCGCAGCTCACACAATCGCTGTCGAAGAAGCTCTCGTTGGTGCCTTTGACTATGTGGTTATCGAAGCCGCGACCGGACATGGTGAGCACGAACTCGCCCTGCACCTCGTCGCAAGCGCGCACGCAGCGGTAGCAGCTGATGCACGCGCTGAGGTCCGAAACCATATACGGATGGCTCGTGTCCATCGGCGTGGCCAAATGGTTCTTCCCTTTCGGGTAGCGCACGCTGTCGATGTCGAAGCCGATCTGCTGCACCACGTTGTAGAGCTCGTTCTTCCCGTGGTCTTCGGTCTTCAGTCGCTCGGTGTCGTAGTCGGTGAGCACCAGCTCTACGATGTTCTTGCGCAGGCGCTCCATGCGCGCGCTGTTCGTGGTGATGTACATGCCCTTGCCCACGGGCGTGTGGCAGGAGGCCATCACCCGGGCGGGGGTCAATTCCACGGGAGTGCCGTCCTCGTGCGTCTGTCCTTCGCGGCCGGGAACCGCCATTTGCACTTCCACCGAGCACACGCGGCATGAACCGAAGGGCTCGAGGTTCGGTGCATCGCACAACGTTGGAACAGGGTTCGGACCGATGTGGCGCTTCATGAACGAGAGCATCGTCTCGTTCTTGTTGATGGGGTATGCCACGCCGTCGATGTAGGCGACATCCACTTCGGTCGCCACCTTGTTGGAGGTGGAGGGCGTCGACTGTGTTCGAGCGGCTGGTGGAGTAGAAGACCCGAGCTTGGCGGAAGGCGTGTTCATGGCCGAAGGCGTGTGGACGAAGATAGGAGCGTCGGCATCACCGATCGCTCCTCTACGCGCCGACCCCAACGGGCGCGGCCCCGTCCATCCAGGACGGGGCCGCGCGAAGGGATCGGGACGTGGAAGAGATGCGCCCGATCGGGAGAGAGCCGTCAGCGTGCCACCACCAGGGGCATCACGCGTTGCACGTCATCGCGCATGGCGATCAAATAGTACGTACCGGCTTCCACCGCGCCCAGGTCGATGGTGAACGGTTTGCCCGGTGAGGGCACGGTGGAACGGAGCACTTCCCGGCCCATGGCGTCGAACACCTTGATGCTCGCGGGTTCCAAGCTGGCCCCGGCCGGTGTCACTTGGAACACGCCGTTGGACGGGTTCGGGCTCACGGAGAACCAGGGCGCTTGCAGATCCGCGAAGCCGGTCGATACCATGACCTCCACGGAGGTGCAGGCCGTGAGCGTGCAGCCGTTCACGGTGACATCAATGCACACCTGGGTGGCACCGGGCGTAGCACCCGCCTGCGCCACGAGGACGAAGGTGCCGGTGTTGTCGCTGGTCCAACCGGTGGGCAGCTGCCATTCGTAGGCGGTGGCGCCGACCACCGGAGTAATGAACAAGGTGATGGGCGTTCCCGCTACCACGGATGCGGGACCGCTGATGGTGCCTACCGAACCAGGGGTGCCGGAGCACGCGCAGGCCGCGCTCCATGTGTCGTTGCCGGTACAAGCATCGCCATCGTCACAGGGCGTGCCGGGCAGGGCGCCGCCGCCGATGGTGCCGGCACAATCGATCAACGTGCCGACGCAAACGCAGTTCGCGCTGTACACATCGTTACCGGTGTTCGTATCGCCGTCATCGCATGCCGTGCCGGGTTGTGCGGTACCTCCTGCCACTCCTTCGCAATCGTTCGCCAGTGTTCCCGCGCAGATGCAGTTCAAGTTGTAGATGTCGTTGCCCGTGTCCACGTTGCCGTCATCACAGGGCGTACCGGTGGTGTTGGGGCCGCCGGGAACACCTTCACAATCGTAGGGTTGGCCCGAGCAGACGCAGTTGGGGGAATAGCCGTCGCCACCGGTGTTCGCATTCCCATCATTGCAGGGCGCACCGGGCAGGGCCTGTCCGCCCACCACGCCTTCGCAGTCGATGAGCGTACCGATGCACTGGCAGAACGCGTTGTAGTGGTCGTTACCCGTGCTGCCGTCCCCATCATCGCAGGGCGTGCCAGGCTGGGCCGTACCGCCGGGAACACCAGCGCAATCGTTCAGCAGCACACCCACGCATGTGCATGCGGGTGTGAACGTGTCGTTCGTGCTGTTCGGATTGGAATCATCGCAGGGTGTGCCTGGAAGCATGTTGCCACCAGCGATGCCCGCACAATCGTAGGGTTCGCCCATGCACACGCAATTGGGCGCGAAGAGGTCGTTGCCGGTATTGGCGTCGCCATCATCGCATGCGGTGCCGGGTTGTGCGGTACCGTTGGTCACCCCCTCACAGTCCACGGCGATCGTTCCCACGCATTGGCAGTTCGCGTTGTAGGCGTCTCCGGCACTGAGCGGATTGCCATCGTCACAGGTGGTACCCGGAAGGATGGATCCGCCCGGTACGCCCATGCAATCGATGAGCTGGCCTGCGCACGAGCAATCGGTCGTGTAGGTGTCGTTTCCGGTGGTGGCATCGCCATCATCGCACGCGGTGCCCGGGAGGTCCGCGCCACCGACGATGCCGATGCAATCGATGAGCGCACCTGCGCATGTGCAATCCACCGCGTACACGTCACCAGCGGTGTTCACATCACCGTCATCGCAGGCCGTTCCGGGCACGGCGGCACCGCCGGGCGTGCCCGCACAATCCAGCGGTGTGCCGATGCATGCGCAGTTCGCGTTCCAGGTGTCGTTGCCTGTGGTCGCGTTGCCATCATCACAAGTTGATCCCGGCAGGGCGGTACCGTTGTTCGCGCCCATGCAATCCTGGGGCGTGTTCGCGTTGATCACCACCGCGTAGTCCTCCGTCTCGCCGTATTCATAGTTGAAGCAGGGATCGAGATCCTGTGGAGCTATGCCGTAGGTGGCACGCACCCGCAGGAGGGTGGAGCCGAGCATGGCCGTATTGGGGACGGTGAAGGGGAGGTCGAGCGGCTGGTATGCACTGGTGCAGGCCATGGCTCCGAGCCGTTCGGTCGCCTCGAAGGTGCCGCTGTGGTCATAGTCGATCCACGCGGCGTAGCCGTTGTCGCCATATTCGCCCGAGGTGATGGTGATGATGTGCTGAGCGTTGCGCGAAAGCGGTGTTGAGAATTGGCCGCTGTAGTCCGTGTAGGCCGGCCCGTTCACCGCACCCGTGCCGGTGTTGTTGATGGCTCCCAGCTGCACGCCATCGATGAAGTCGCCATAGGATGTGCCCGCGGCGCTGACCGGTTCGCAGAGATCACCGAAGTTGCCCGCGCCATAGTGGGCGGAAATGGTGACGTACGATCGGATGTAGGGCGGGTATTCCTCATCGCACAGCGAGTAGAGGTAGAGGTTGATGTTCGGGAAGTCGAGCACCCCGACGTTCGGCTGTGTAAGGGAGAGATTCGTGGTGATGCACTGGCCGCCGAGAAGCTCCAGGGGAATGCCGTTGTCGTTGGAGTTGAGCGTGTTGCCGAAGGCCTGCAGCACGGCGCCTTGCGCGTTGGTTACGGCGCTGAAGCGGAGGTAATACGTGCGCGTGGTGTCGCTGTTGTTGCAGATCACCAGCGGAAAGTTCACCGCCGTGCCGATGGGCGCTTCGTTCATGGCCATGCTGGTGTTGCCCGGTGTGCCCACCGATAGGCTGGGTTGATCGAGCGCGTACCCCCCCTCGTAACGGCAACTGGTGCGCGAGTTCGCTGAATCCATTGCGAACACGTATGTGCCGAAGACCTCATCAAGGCTCACTTCCACGGAAAAGTTGTCGAACACATCCCCATCCTCCAGGTGGTACGACATGGTGTTGGTGGTCATGTTGGAGCTGGTCTGCCCGTTGCCGTAGTCGGTCTTCATCTTCATTGATCCGCCCGCGCTGATGCCGCTTCCTCCTGCCTCAAAGCAGAACTCCGCTTTGAGACCTTCATCCAGTGCTGCGGTGTACTCGATGGCACGGGAGGTGTCTGTGGTCGTCTGTTGGGTGTAGGTGAAGCCGGCATTGCCACCGTTGAAGCTGCGCGTCACCGCGCTGTCCGCGCGCTGCTTGATCCACGCATTGAGATCGAGCGCCTGCTGCCATACACCGAGCTGGTCCACGGCTTTCGCGTAGGCCGGCGTACCCGGCTGCATGGAGGCGATGGTCTGTTGCAGGTTCGGGATCACCGTGGCGATGATGTAGCTCTCGTTGTAGTGGTAACTGGAGAGCACCTCCACAGGGGTGGAGGCGAAACTCCCCCACTTGTGTACATGGCCACATTCGGTGCGTTCCACCCATAAGGCCATGCCGTAAGCGTACCGCACGGCGCTCCCGATGAACAGATCGTCCGGTGTGCCATTGTCGGCCGTGGTGAATTCGCTCGTGGCTTCCAAGCAGGTCTCATATTCGTACGTGTTGGTCTCGGACCGGCTCATGGTCACGTCAACGCCCGCTTCCGCATACAGTTCGAATTCAGTGGTGACGAACAGGCCCGCTTCACCAGCCACGCCCAACTTTGCTTTGTACCACGCGTTCTCTTCCGTGCCCGCGTTCACCGAATGCGACTGGCCGAAGCACGTGGTGGTGCCCGTGCTCAAGCTGCTGTAGCTGGCGCCACCGGGGGGGTCGCGCAGGATGAAGAGCGGCAGCGATGGTGCATCGTAGTACCCGATCACTTCCGTGAAGGCCAGACCCACGAGCACCACACGGAAGCGGATGTCGAGTACGGGGTTCGGCGACCCGTTACGGCTGAAGCGTAGCGTGAAGTCCTTGACGCCATTCTTGAGCCATCCGTTGCCGTAGTGTCCGATGCGGAAGGTGTGCGACGAGTAGTTCGCGCCAATTTCTGCCGACTGTTCACTGATGAAACAGTTGGGGCAGTATGCGGTATCCACGAAAACCTGGGGTGAGCTGAGAGAGTTGTACCCCATGTTCAAATAGCTTGCCTTGAAGCTCACATCGAACCATTCCGTGCCATCCCCTGTTCCCGCAGGCAGGCTGAAGTAGTCCGCTGTATCGGCGAAGTAGAAGTGGTTGGTGCCAAAGGGAGACACGAGCGGGCTGGTCACCGTATAACGCTTGGTGCTGGAGCATGGGGGCACCGTTCCTGAATTGATGACGAAGTCGGTGATGATGACCTCGTTCATGTAGTTATTGATGGGCGTACCGGGTTGCGTGCTCTGTGCCTTCGCGCCCAGGATCCCCCACATCAGCAGGAGGCTTAGCAGCAGGACCCGGGTCAATGTGCGTTTCATGGTCTACGGGTTTTGGATGTGTCGCTGCAAAGCAGGCCGCTATGGCACGGCGCATCAATCCATAGGTCCACTCATGGGCATGGCTACATCCACTCATCCATCTTTGGCGATCGGGTTCGTGTGCGCTCACCGGGTACCTTGCACCATGCGCCGGAGCCTCGCGTTGTTCATCCTTTGCGCGGCTTGCCCGTTCCTGCTGGCCCAGGAGCGGTCCTTCGTTGATACCCCGGCCGCCCGCGCACCGCTCTTCACCGCGCGCCTGCTCACCACCAGGGACGGCTTGCCGCATCGCATCGTACACTCCATCGCGCAGGATGAGCGCGGCTTCATCTGGCTCGGCACCCCGGCAGGACTGGTCCGCTTCGACGGGCACGCTATGATGACGCTCACCTCCGCCGAGGGCCTGGCCAGCGATGCGGTGCGCACGGTGGTGTGTGATGCACAAGGGTCCCTCTGGGTGCATCACACCAATGGGACCCTGGAGATCGTGGACCCGATCTCCCTCAAGGTGCATTCCCTGCTGGATCGCTTGGGCGCACTGCCGCCGGAAGCACATGGCGCGGTCACCAGCCTGATCGCCACCGCGCAGCGCACCATTGTCTTCGCGCAGAACGGTCATTTGTTCTGGACTCGCGATGCACGATCCGGCCTCAACGCCCTCCGCGTGCCATGTGGCGGACGCGTGGACCTGCTGCGCAACGCACCGGAAGAACAGGTCTGGTGCGCATGCCACACGCGTGCGGGGGCGGAATTCCCGGTACAGCTCATCCGTTACGCGCTCGGTCAGGCTCCTGGCGATCCAACCGCGCATCGAACGGAGCAGTTGCCGGACACGGTCGCGACTGTCTGTGTGCAGGGTCGCGACGAATATCCGCACCGCCCCAAGGAAGCACCGGGTACCTATGTGCTCGTACACGCGAATAACACCCTGCACAATTGGTGGGTGCCGTTGAATGATCATCCGGACCGGGATATGGGATGGAACGGGCGCGACATGATGCCGACCGATGTCAATGATCTGATCCGCGCACCACTTACCGAAGACCTCTGGTTGGTGAACATGACCGTCAGACGGATGCATGCGGGTGATGATCCCTTCGCGGCACCTGTCGTGCTTGATCTGGCTTCCATTATTCCGCAGGCCGGTATGGGGCAGCTTGATCTCCTGCGGGATCGGATGGGCACCGTTTGGATCGCCGGGGAGTTCGGTTTGATCCACCTCGGGATGCGCCCGGACCGCTTTCATCGCTACCTGTGGAACGGATCGACACAGCATCTCGGGGAGAACCGCGTTCGTGGGATGTTGGTACTCGGAACGGATCTGCACGTCAACACCGAGACCACGGGTTATTGGGTGCTTGATGCCGGGTCGGGATCCACGAAGTCCCACGCCGAGCAGAAGACTTTCCGCGCAGGGATCATCAGCGATGGCAACGGCGGGCTATGGCGAAGCCGACTGAGCGAGATGCTGCACCAGGGCCCAGATGGTCGCGTGGATCGGATCATCAAAGCGGGAGATCGCAGCTACGACGCCTGGACAGGGGTATTGCTGGACAACGGTACCCTCCTGATCGGGTCTATCAAAGGGATCCGGTCGGCCGATCGCGTGGACACATCCTTCCATTTCGTTCCCACGGGCAATGCCGACCTGGACCAGGCGTGGATCGCACAATTGATCAAGAGCGGGAAGGACCGGGTGCTCGCATGCACCAATGCGGGCCTTTTCGAACTGGATGCTGATGGTAGGGTGATCGAACGCTGGTGGACCGGCGCGGCCGAAGGTGACCCGCACCGGTTCCCCACGGATGATATCCGCTACGCCTTCTCCGATACGGCGGGCATGTATTGGCTGGGCACGGGAAGTCAAGGCTTGTTGCGGTGGGACCGCGCGCACGGCCTCACGCGCGTGATCGGCCGGACTCAAGGCTTACCAACGGTCAGCATCCACGCCATCCATCCCGATCGGCGCGGCATGCTCTGGATGCCCACGGACAATGGCCTCGTGCGTTACGATCCGCCCACCGGGCAGGTGAAAGTGTACACCACCGCCGATGGGCTGGGCTTCGATGAGTTCAACCGGCTGGCCCACGCACAAGGTCCTGATGGGCGCTTGTATTTCGGCGGGCTCAACGGCATCACCGCGTTCCATCCGGATGACCTGGGCGAGCCCGCCGAGGTGACCACCGGTCCCTTGGTACTGAAGAGCATCAGAGTGCAGCGCGAGGAGGGCGATGCCATGCAGGACCTCACCGTGGACGTGCTTGAGGGTGCGCCCGTGCTGATGCGGCCCAAGGACCGTTTCATCTCCGTTGATCTCGCGCTACTGACCTATGAGGATCCCGCGCTGCTGGAGTATGCCTGGCGCATCGATGGCATCGACGTGGATTGGAACCTGCAACGCGAGCCGTTCCTGCGCATCACCGCGCTTCCGTATGGCGATCACCTCCTGCGGTTGAAAGCACAGGATGCCGAAGGGCGTTGGTCCGAAGAGATCAGGATCCCGTTGACCATGATGAAACCGGTGCATCTGCGCTGGTGGTTCCTTCTCCTCTGCCTGCTCGCCCTCGGTGCCATCGTGTATGCCATCGTGCGGTACCGCGAACGGCAACTGCGTCAGGTGATCCGCATACGCGACCGCATCGCGCTGGACCTGCATGATGAGGTGGGCAGCAACCTGAGCAGCGTGGTGCTGTTCAGCACGGCGGTGGGCAAGCACGCGGATGCGCTGCCACCGGAGGCCATGGCCATGTTGAAGCGCATGAAGGAGAACAGCCGGCGGGCCATGGAGAGCATGAACGACATCGTGTGGAGCGTGAACTCCGGGCACGATTCCATGGTGGATCTCGTCGACCGTTTCCAGGCGTTCGCGCAACCCGTTTGCGAAGCGGCGGACATCGACGTGCGCTTCCATGTGGTGGACGGCGTGCTGGACCGCCGCCTGGGCATGGAGCAGCGGAAGAACATCTACCTCATCTTCAAAGAAGCGGTGAACAATGCGGTGAAGCACGGCCAGTGCCACCGCATCGATGTGCATGTGCGCGCGGCGGGCCACATGTTGGAGCTGGAGGTAACGGACGATGGCATCGGCCTCGGTGCCACCGATGCGCAGAAAGCCGGCCTGGGCGGCAACGGCATCGACAACATGCAGCGCAGGGCGGCGCAGATCGGCGGTACGCTGGAAGTGACCTCGGGCGCGCAGCGAGGCACCACGGTGCGCTTGCGTGCGCCCCTGTAAAGATGAGTGGATGTAGTCAGAGGCGGTGTTGTCCCTGCTGCCGAACTTCGCGCTACGCTACCATGATCAAGATCGCCATCTTCGAGGACAACCGGGAACAGCGGGATGCCCTGAGCGCCGTGCTGAACGCAGCCGAGGACCTGGGCGTGGTGGGGGCCTTCAACTCCGCCCACAAAGTGGCCGAGGATGTGGCCTCCTGCTCGCCGGACCTGGTGTTGATGGACATCGACATGCCCGTGGTGGACGGTATCAAGGCCGTCGCCATCCTGCGCGCACGGTACAGGGAGCTGCGCATCGTGATGCTCACCGTGATCGAGGACGATGATCGGATCTTCGCCGCGATCCGCGCCGGGGCCGATGGCTACTTCCTGAAGCAGACCGATCCGGACCGGCTGATCCAAGGCATCAAGGAGGCCATCGAAGGCGGCGCTCCCATGTCACCCAGCATTGCCCGAAGGGTGCTGCGCATGATGGAGGGGCGCCAGGCCCCGGCTGCGAAGCCCGACGAATTCCACCTGACCCCACGCGAACAGGAGATCCTCAGCCTGCTGGTGAAAGGCTATACCTATAAGCGTATCGCGGCGGAGCTCAACCTGTCCTACGCGACGGTGAACAGGCATGTGAGCAACGTGTACGTGAAGCTCCGCGTGCATAGCGTGAACGAGGCGGTGGCGCTGGCGGTACGGAAGGGGTGGGTGTGAGGGCGACAAGTTCAGCAAGCACCACAGCAGACACGCCTTGCCGTCGATGTAGGCGATATCGGCCTCCGTGGCCACCTTGTTCGAGGTGGAGGGGGCCGACTGGGTGCGGGCCACCGGTGGTGCGGAGACGGAATGCTTGGCCTGGGGCGTGTTCTTGGCTTGCTCACCGTGGCCCGGCGATGGTGCCGGAGTGATCGGACGCACGAAAATAACGCTGGGATCGCCCACGATGCCTAACTTCGGATCCCTGCGGTGGCCAGGTGCCCCGTTGGCAGCATCGCATCACCGGCCCATGAGAACGTTGACGATCCTGTTGTCCCTTGGCTGGTGCGGCCTCACGCTGGCGCAGGGGGAGATCATCCGGCTGCGGCCGCGCCTCCTGCTGGATGGCTGCTTCGATCCTTCCCTGGACCTTATGCACGATTCCCTGCGCGTTCAGCAACTGTTGCCGACGGAGGAGCCCTTTTCGGCGTCAGGCTACTTCCATGTGGGCGATGGTGGTGGTGAGCAGGTGCTGCCCGGCGTTTTCGACGTCGAAGGCCCCGAAGCGATCGTGGACTGGGTGGTCGTGGAATTGCGCCAAGCGGCGGCCAACGGCTTCCGCGTGGCCACGTGCAGCGCGCTGCTACAGCGCGATGGCGATGTGGTGGGCATGGACGGCTCATCGCCCATCAACTTCACGGCTCCCAATGATTTCTACTTTCTGTCGATCAAGCACCGGAACCACCTCGGGGTGATGACGGCCGTGGCCTATTTCTTCGGCCCGAACTCCGTGCCGCTGGATTTCGCGGATCCCGCCACTTCGGTATGGGGTGCCAACGCCCGCAAAGTGGTCGGATCGAGGGCGCTGCTCTGGAGCGGTGATGCGAACGGCAATGGCCAGGTGAAGTACACCGGTGCGGGCAACGACCGCGACCAGATCCTGGCCCTGGTGGGCGGAACGCAGCCGAACGTCAACGTGCTCGGGTATCACCGGCAGGACGTGAACATGGACGGGCGGGTGAAATACACCGGCGCGGGCAACGATCGCGACCGTGTGCTGCAGACGATCGGCGGAACGACCCCCAATGCCACGCGCACGGGGCAGGTTCCTTGAGGGGGCGCGTTCCACTGGTTGGTAGGCGTACCCGGCATCGTCTCCATCGTGCATGCCGCCGCGGGCGGTGGATCGGACCGGATCGGCCATGCGGGAACAGGGACTATGACCGGCCCACGTGATAAGCGCGCCCCGGCCGCAGGAGGGCCGGGGCGCGCTTTCAGGTATCCCCTCACTCAGCGCTTGACGAACTTGCGCTGGACGGTGCGCCCCTCGACCGGCAGGCGCAGCACGTACACGCCGTCCGTGAGCGTGGAGATGTCCAGCTGGCCGTTGCGCAGCACGCTCTTCATCACCTCGCGGCCGGCCACGTCCAACACCGATACTGGCACGTTCGTCAGGTCATGTTCGGACCGCACCTGCAGGAGGTTCTCCGCCGGGACGGGGAAGAGGTTGAATTCCGCTTTGGCGCTGACGGCCGTGCCCGTGCTGATGGACGATCCTTCCACGACGAGGATCGCCGAGTTCACGTCCACGTCCTCGATCACGTCCACGATACCGCTGGGCCAGTAGACCGTCACGCGTTCCACGGTGGCGTCGGTGCCCAGGCCGAAGTGGGCGTTGAGCGTGCTGGCGTACTTGAAGCCGTCGCCGCTCTTCACGTCGCGGATCTGGGAGAACGAGGGGCTCTCCACCTCCACGCGCGCGCCGATGCCGTTGCGGTTGCTCGCGGTGCCCTGCAACCGCACCACCAGGTACTTGTTCGTGTTGCCGCTGTTCATGAACGCGGTGGCACCGTTCACGATGTCCAGGAAACCGTTGTTGTCCAGGTCCCCCACAGGGCCGTTGGAGGGAGCGTCGTAGTTGGGCGTGAAGGTCATGTCGCCGTTGTTCATCAGCATGGCACCGGCGCCGATGATATCGACGTACCCGTCGTTGTTGAAGTCATGGCAGGTCCATTCCGTGGAGGTCGAATTGTAATCGGCCAGCCCCGAGGCGGTGGTGATATTCACGAAAGCGCCGTTGTCGTTGCGCATCAGCTTGTGGTCCGGGCTCCCGCTCGAGCCGATGAAGAGGTCCATATCGCCGTCGTTGTCATAATCGGCCCAGGCACTGCTCCAGCTGGAGTGCGAATCGGCCAGACCCAGCGCGGGCGCCACGTTGGTGTACGTGCCGTCACCGTTGTTGCGGTACAGTACGTCCACCGGGTCGCAGCCGCATTTGGCGATGAACATGTCGATGTCGTGGTCACCGTCGTAATCGATCCACACCGCACCGTAGTTGCCGCAGGTCTCGCCCAGCCCGCCCTGTTGGGTGGTGAAGTTGCCATCGCCCTGGTTCAGGAAGAAGACGTTGGCTTGCGTATCATGGCACACGAACGCGTCCAGTTGGCCGTCGTTGTTGATGTCCACCATATTGGTGCGCTGGCTGAAGATGTAGATCCCCGCATGCCACTCGGTGAAGGCCGTGCCGTTGTTGGCCGAGAGCATCAAACTGGTGCCGCTCCCGTTGCCGTATTCCAGGTCGTTGTAGCCATCGCCGTTCAGGTCGCCCGCCGCCATGCTCCAACTGGCCGGATAGGCGGCCGATGGCGTGGTGATGTTCAACATCGAGAAGCCCCCGCCGGCGAGCTGCTTGGCGATGCTCACGTTGTTGGCCGTCACGCCCACGATGTCGTCCAGCATATCGCCGGTCATGTCCACCGCGCCGTATACGCTGCCACCAACGCTGGTCCCCACCGGACTGAAGCTGAACTCGGTGACCACCGGCGGGCCCTCCGTCAACTCGAAATCGAAGCCGTTGTTCTCCCAGCGGTCATCGAAGGCGATACGATACGTGAGGCCGGCGGCCACCTGCACCGTGGCCACGGCGCGCGTGTTGCCGCCCTGGTCGTCAGCCCCGCCGACACAGGTCAACTGCCCGCAGGATCCGCCATATACATTGAAGCGCGTGTCGCGCCCGGCATTCTGGGGCAGGTCCGTGCTGATGGTGAGCGAGAGGTCCTCACCCGCGGTGTAACTGTACCACTCGGTGTGAAGCGCGCCCGCGTCGTTGTCGTTGCACAACGGAACGGGGATCTCGTTGCCGTTCACCTGGTCGATGGTGTACGTGCCGGCCGTGATCGGTACCGCGCTCGAACAGCTGTTCTGCGCATGCGCTGCTGTGCCCAGCAACGCCACGGCTGAAAAAAGAAGGGTGGAGCTTGTCTTCATGGTCTTGCGCCCGGGATCGCGGACGCTGGTTTTTGGGAGGGTCTGCCTTTCTTGTTGATGTGTCGGCCGGGTCATTCGCAAACCTCGGTCAGGCTGAGGATCCAATCCTCGATGAGTTGGCGTGCTTCTTCATGGATGAGCGTGCGTCCGAGCAGCGGCATGCGGATGCCGTCCAGGTCGGAATCCATACGGTAGTAAAGCAACGACTTTTCCAGGTTGCCCGGCTTCACGATGTGCGAATGGATGGGCAACAGCGGTTGATGCGGCGGAACGCATACGCCCAGCATCGCCGGGTCGGTGGTCTGTGTCCAACTGAAGCGCATGGGCCGGTAATCGCAATACCGGCCGTCGGTGTGGCAGTGCGAACAATTGATGTCCACGTAGCCGCGCACGCGGTCGTTCAACGGCAACGAGGTGTCCGTCCAATCCGCCACGGTATTGATGGTGGAAGGCAGCCCGCCGCCCAGGTAGCCCTGTGCGGTCCACTTGTCCAGCTGGTTCATAGGGCCGTCGGCGTAGGTGAAGGTGCTGTTGAGGTTCTGCGGTTTCGCCCCGATGGGCACCGGCGCGTTCGCCTTGCGATGGCAGGTGAGGCATTCCGTTTCCGTGGGTATCCGGTAGATGACGTCGTGCGGCGTCCCGGCGTCGTCCGTGAAGGACAGTGGTACGTTCCGCCCTCCCATGTCGTACACCGCCTCGGTCATCTCCTCGTTCCATATATAGTCCGCGAACTCCCACGAGCCGTTGCGCCGGAACAGCAGACGCGTCTCCAGGATACGGCGCCCGTCATCCGGTTGCACGTGGTCGTAGAAGAAGGTCTTGATCAGTACCGCACCATCGGGGAAGACGAGCGCCGAGCTGTCGCTCTCGTAGGTGGCGGACACGCCTTGCGGCATCCACACGAAGCGGCTCTTGTGCGCGTAGTCGCTGAACAGCGCGTTGATCGGCGCGAAAGGCAGCACGCCCCCGGATGGCTGCAGATCGGCGAGCGCGCCCTGGAAGAAACCGTAGTTGCTCAGCGAATCGTAGGGCACCTGTGCGAGGTCGAAGGAGACCGGCGATGAGGACCCGCCGCCGGAGAGTGGTACGGGATCCAGCGGATCGTCCTTGCCGCAGCCGAACAGGAGGGCCGCGATGATGAACGCGAACGAAAGTCTTCTCTTCATGCGCGGAGCGTTGCGATGCGAATGTCGCGTACCTGACGTTGCCCGGGTGCGGCGACGTTGCCCATGCCGGCATGTTCCGGATCGGCGCCGGGCGTTGGCGGCCATCGCCCCCTGCATGATGCATCTGGCTGTCAT
>Ga0138256_10002230_pt1 | contig 20892 bp, 21 predicted proteins | sample KNB2016incub_MG_FD_105486 | JGI IMG/M metagenome (GOLD analysis project Ga0138256, IMG submission 105486) | Active sludge microbial communities from wastewater in Klosterneuburg, Austria - KNB2014incub_MG | ecosystem: Engineered > WWTP > Activated sludge > Unclassified | place: Austria... | reverse complement strand
CCCCCTCTCTTTTTGCCGGAAAAATGCACGCAGCGCTACTTCGAAACTGGAAAAACAGAATCAAAGGCAGAGATTTTTATGATATTCAGTGGTTTATGGCCAGAAACATACCCTTGCACAAAAAATATCTTGAAGAAAAACTAAAAGCATCAGGAGCATTGAAAGAAGCACTTACCAAAAAAATATTAGTCGATTTATTCTCCGCCAAAGCTGAATCTTTGAATTGGGAAATGGCACGAGAAGATGTGTTGCCATTTTTAAAAGATAAAAATCAAGTCAGGCTCTGGTCGGCTTCTTTCTTTAAAGAGCTAATATCTAAAATTGAATTACTTGAAAAATAGAATTTAATAATGCCAAGTAAAGAAGAAAAGATAGAAATTAAGCAATTTTTAAAAGTCTTTTTTGAACAAGAAGACAATATCAAATTTTATTTTCTTAAAAAGAGCAAAATTAATTCTGAGTTTGAATACAAAATACCATTTAAGACAAAGAAAAAATCGAGTACTAAAAAAATTCAGTCATTGCAAAAAAATATTCAGCAAAAGATGGAAATTCCATGGCAGTTTGAGCATTGGACTAAATTCATTGGTAAAACAATTCCAGAATCAAAAGTTTATAAAATTCCTTTTTTAGATACAGAAGATATTGAAGTTAAAAATCCATGGAGAGTTTGTCCAATTGGTGAACACTGGGTTCGCAGACACCCAAAATACCTGCGCTCGGGGAGAGTAACAGATCACGATGGACATTGCCGAAAAAATCCGTCAAAAAAAGATTTACTAGGTGCTGATGAAATGGATCTTATCGCGACCAAGAAAATATTTCTTAATCCGAAAGTTAAAGTATCTAGCAAAGAGTTGGGATTAGGCTTGAGTCTAGAGAATCAGAATCGATATGATGAGCTTATTTCTGGATGGACTGCGTATTGGAATGATGTTTTTAGGCTAGATAATCCCTTGCACCCCAATCATGTGAAGGCCCTGATTGCCACAGAATCAACTTTCAACCCAAAAGCAAAAGCTTTTAATTCTAAACCAATTGGAATGGCAAGGGGATTGATGCAATTAACAGAAAGAACTACAAGATGGGCCAGGGATTACAACGTACGAGAATACAGAAATCACTACATTGATCTTGAATATGAATATTTATGGGATCCCAATTGTAATATTGCGTTTGGAGTCAGACATCTTTTCAGAAAAAGGGAAACCGCTAAATGGGCACTAAAAAAAGAACCAACATGGTTTGAAGTGTTAATGGATTATAAGGGAAAGCTGCGAAGTAACACATCCGAAACAAAATATGTTAGAGAAAGATTGCAAAAATTATTTGAGACTTTAGGAATGAAAGAGTGAAAATAATCATCAACGTCTTGGCATTATTTTTATTTTCCAATCTTTTTGCAAAGGAGAACTCAACATGGATTAAGAGTACCTATTTTAGAGGGTATGATCCGATCACAAAGAAACTTCATAGCACAAAAGATGTTGAACAACTTGCTGAAAGATTAAAAACGAACAACATTAAATATGCTTATATTTTTGCCGGCCCCTATCAAAAAGATGGGCATTTACCAGATTATACTTTTTCCAAGAAGGCCAAAGAGAATATTGCAATTTTTAAAAGGATATATCCAGAAGTAAAGATTTTACCTTGGATCGGTGGAGTTCAAAATAAGACAGTTTATCTTGAACGAAAGGAATGGGTAAAAAATGCAATCACTGATACAGTAAAACTTATTAAAATGATGCCGATTGATGGAATACATTTAGATTTAGAATATGTTCTTTATTCTGGAGCTAAGTTTAATTATGATAAATTGAGTGCAGAGGACTATAGCAAGCAGTGGGTTTTATTTCATAAAGAGCTGAGGCTCGCCTTGCCGGAGTCATTTATTTCTAGTGTTGCTGTATCGATTGCTTTAGGTACAAAACCCTGGAAGCATAAGCATACTTTAAATGAAATAAAAGAGACTTCTTCTTTTGTAGATCAAATATCATTTATGTTTTACGAAACAAGTCTAATGAATTTGAAAGATTACGATGATAATTTGAAAGAACAAATTATCATGATTAAAGAGTTAAAAAATGTGCCTACAAATCGAAGTCAATACTTAATTGGGCTAGGGATTTTTAATGAAGAAGCAAATCTTAAGACCTATCGTGATTTAGGTTTTAAAAATCTTCCTTTACCTTTAGGACTTTTGCAAAAGATTGAAAACAGCACAGGGCAAAAAGAAGACGTTGTGGATGGATTTGCTATCTTTTGTGAGTGGATGACTACTGAACAAGAATGGAGAGAATTGCGTACTTACTTAAAATAAAAAAAAGGTATCCTTTCGGTAAACCTGAAAAAGTAAAAAAATATTTTTGATTTTAGAACAAGAGAAGGTCTCTAATCCCTTCTCTTTTTTTAACTTAAATTTATTTTTTTAAATATTTACGCTTACCGGAAGGATACGATTTATAGGCAACAGTTTTCAACAAAAGAAGAACTTCGAGGATTGGTTTTTGAATATATTGAAACTTGGTACAATTCTAAAAGGAAACATTCTTCGCTTGGATATTTGAGTCCAAGAGAGTATAAATTTAATCATCAACTCGTATGAGAAAAGTGTTATTAAATTTTGGGGAATTCCAGATACTCCTCCAAGGATGTTTTGTTTTTTTGCTCATCTTCTACCTATAATAATTTAATATTGGGAATAACTCGTTTCATATAGTCATCAAATAACGGAACTGTAAAACTATTTTCACCATGCTCAGGACTGTATATCATTCCTTTACTTATCAGTTTTGCTCTTGTTGGGGCCACAGCTTGCACTTCTTTTTTTATTATTTTTGCAATATCCCCAGAGCGGTGAGGGCCAGGGCCTAACTCGGCCATTGCTCGAAGATAGATTTTTTCGGAGGGAGTTAATCTGTCAAATCGAACTCTAAAAAAACTAGTATCCAGTTCCATTATTGCAAGTTCGGTTGCGGTCACTACATCTTTTAGTGTAACAGGTGATTTTTCCGCTATTTGCCATGAATGTTTTCCCCATTCCTGTAAAAAATAAGGGTAGCACTGAGTTTTTAAAATTATTTCATTGAGAGCATCATTGTTAAATTCAACATTATTTTTCTTCGCGGGAACAATAAGGGCATTTTTAGCAGCATCTTCAGAAAGCACTCCGATGGTAGGATATTCAAACAATCTCTCTGCATAGGATTTTGCTTTTCCGGCCTGAGCAATTAGTTGAGGTAATCCTGCTCCGATAACAGTGATTGGAAGTTGTCGTTGTGAGCATTTATGAAGGGCCATAATAAGTGCTGCAAATTGTGTTTCCTTAATATATTGGATTTCATCAATAAATAGAACGATTGCAGTTTTTTTGCTTTGAGCTGCTTTTCCCAATTCAACAAAAAGGTCAATTAAATCATTTTCCAAATCACCTGAATCGGCAATCCCTAACTCATGTCCTAAATCAAGTGAAAATTCTATATCATTGTATTGAAGTTTCATTGCACTAATAAAGCCACCGAGTACCCTCAACGTTTTTTTGGCAATATGTTCAGTTGCTGCCCCTTTGCTTAATTTCAAAAGCAGAGACCTTAGGGCCGGAATAAGTAATGCTGGAAGTGATCTTTGTTCAGTTGTCTCAATCGAAACAACTGCAAATTTATTTGCTTCAGCAGCTAGTGCCAAATGATTTAGCAGAACAGTTTTTCCAACGCCTCTTAATCCCACCATTAAAAAACTTCTATAGGCAAGACCATTCTTACATCGATCAAGCTGTATATTTATTTTTTCAATAATTTCATTTCTTCCAGCTAACTCTGGAGGAATTGTGCCAGCACCTGGCGCGTATGGATTAGTCCTTGGGTCCATATATACCAACCTTACCTCATGTATAGTAAATTGTTTATATATAGCTAACTTTATTATACAAAAAATATTATTTCAAGTTTTTTTGGAGAGAAAACCACTTTTTCTTCCAAAAATTTCCTCCACTATTTTTTCCTCAAATTTTAGCTGTTCCCTTCTCAAAAGCCTTGATAATATTGAATTCCAAGAATGGATCTTGGAGGAAAAATGTTCGGGTCGAATGCATTTTGGTCGACCATTTTTCAATTTCCCCCTTTTTCGGCAGCAAAAAATCCACGTTTTTCTCTAATGATATTCAATACTTCCATGACTCAAAATCAGGTTCAATGCAAGCATTTCGACCATTTTACGTTTTTGCCCCTTGGATCCTCTAAATACTTTGGACAACATTGATGCTGTTCACTATTCGACAAAGATTGAAGGAAATAAACTATCGCGAGACCAAGTTAGCAAAGTCTTAGAAAAAAGTATTTCTCTCAAATCTCTTAATCATGATATTCAAGAAGTGCTAAATTATTCCAAGGCAAGAAGATTTATTTTTGATAATAAATCTTCAAAAATAGAGCTTGATTTAATTTTAAAAAAGCAGGAAGAATGGAGTGGCCTTACTTTCTATTTAACTGTTTGAGTAATCGTAAATGGCCTTTCGTCGACTCATAAACCATAGCACTAATGAAATTAATAAATCCTGAAGCATCCTTTTTGCCAGTCTGCGACTGTTTGATTAAGGCAATATAATCAGCACGAAGCACAGGCGGTATTATAGTTATCGTAAACCCTGCCTGAAAAAGAGAGAGGTTCATCAAAAGCCTTGCGGTTCTACCATTACCATCAACAAAAGGGTGAATATCAACAAGCTCTTTGTGAATCAGGGCCGCAGTTTCAACAGGATGATACTTTTTCTTTAGGGTTGGTATTTTTATGACAAATTTCTTCATTAGGTCAGGAACTTTTGAAGGGGCCGGCGGAATATAATTGGTTCCAGTAATAACAACTGGAACTTTTCGATAATGAGCAGCGTTTTCCTTGTGGATTCTATAATAAAAAAGTCGATGGATGCTTTAAATATTTTTTTCTGTAATGGTTTTCTTTTTGGCAAGATCAAAAACCATGTCATAAGCTTCACTATGCCCAGAGGCCTAGTAATGGTCCTTGTAATGGCTTTCCTGCAATAGTAAGTCCATCTTCCAGAAAAACAACCTTTGTCTCGGTTTCAGTGAGGGTGTTGCCTTCAATAGCATTACTGGAATAGGTTGGCCCTATTCGGTAGTATTCCTTAATTTGCTTCAACAGTTCTTTACTAATTGGTCTAAATTGCTCAATCTGTTCATTGAGCTTATCGATTTCTTTTATTTTGTTATCGTACTTCATTGTACCTCACCTTCTTTGTGGCTTTTATTTTATGTGCTTTGGCGCCAATTTGACTAGACACGAACAGATATCATTTTTGTAAGCGTAAAAATTAAAAAAATATTTTTAAAAAAATAAAAAGCTAGTCAGGTTTTTTTAATAAAAATGTTTCTGAACAAACAGAAAATAAAAATTCTAAATCATGAGAAACAATAAAAAAACTGACTCTTGATTCTCCATTTAAAAAACTAAAAAGAATTTTTTTTAAATTTTCTTTAGATTCAAAATCAAGACCTGATGTTGGTTCATCACATAAAATAAGCTTTGCTCCTATCATTATTGCTCTTGCAAAAGCAACTCGTTGTTTTTGCCCACCAGATAATCTATGGGGATACTCTGAAATTTTATCAAGTAGATCAAGATCTTGAAGAATTTTTTTTGCCTTATAAAGACACTCTTCTTTCGATGACCTAAAACAAAACTTAGAAGCATAAATTACATTTTCCAAAACTGTAAAATGAGGAAATAATTGAAAATCTTGAAACATAAAAGAAGTTTTCACGCCCACTTCAATTGTTCCAGAATCTATCGCTTCAAGATTTTGAATCATTTTTAAAAGAGTTGTCTTACCTACGCCAGATTCTCCTTTTAATCCATAGATTCCCTGCTTTGTAATTGACAAAGAAAAATTATCTAAGATTTTTTTATTATTAAACGTTTTTGAAATAGAATTAATGTTCAACATAAAATTTCTTTCCTATTTTATCTGAAAAAAATTCAATTAAAATAACAAGGATATAATAATAAGATCCAGCAATGCATAACGGAACAAAATAAGTAAAATCCCTAGCACTTATGACTTGGAATAACCGTGTAATATCCATACCTCCTAAAATTGAAATCAAAGAAGTTTCCTTAATCAAAGCAACACTATAATTTGTAATACTTGGAAAAACATTTCTAATTACCTGAGGCAGAATAAGATCCTTCCATGCATAAAACCTTGGAATATACAAACTTTTGATGGCCTCAAATTGTCCGATGGGCAAAGATTCAAGGCCACTTCTTAAAATTTCTGTCACATAAGCAGATCCATTAAGTGCTAATGCAAATGAACTTGCCCAAAAAAGAGAAGGCCTAAAAAAAAGAAAACGAGGAATAACAAAATAAAAAAAACTTAATTGTAAAATTAAAGGAGTCCCCCTAAAAATTGAAATAAATATTTTAATTGGTTTTATCATTTTTTTATAATGCAACGAAATTGCCATAATACTTCCAAGAAACCAACTTAAAATAAAACTCATGACAAAAAGAGATAATGTCAGCCAAACCCCTTTTCCTATAAAAAAAGCTGTCTCGATTATTGATTCCATTTTTTATTCAATCCATTTTTTAGATAATTTTTCTAAAAATTTTTCTTTTTCTAAATCTTCTAAAATTTTATTTATTTCTTCTTTTAGCTTAGATTTTTTTGGCAAAGCAATTGCATATCCTTCTTCTGTTTTTCCAAGAAAGATATTTTTTAAATTTTTATTTTTTTTACAAAAAATACTAGACTGAGTCATATCTAAAATTCCTCCTTTAAGATGCCCTGAATTAATGGCCTCAATAATTTGAGTTGCCATATCAAAAAGTTGTAACTGAATATGAGGAAAATTTTTTTTCATCCAAATTTCCATACTAGATCCTAACAAAACTCCAACTTTATGGTCTTTCCATAAAGAAGAATCAGATAAATCTTCTTTTTTTATATTATTTTCATAAGTAAGAAGAGATAGTCCTTCAAGATAATAGGTCTTAGTAAAATCAGAACTAAGCTGACGTTCCTCTGTCAGAGTTAAGGTAGAAATTGCAGCATCAATAACTCCAGAATGTACGGCCCCTAATAATCCAGCAAAAGGAATGTTCTTAAAAATAACTTTTTTCTTAAGCCTTAAGCCTATTTCTTTTGCTAAATCTATATCAAAACCCACAATTTCTCCTTTTTCTACATATTCAAAAGGTGGATAATCTGCTGATGTTCCAAATACTATACTTTCTTCTATAACAAGACTTTTTGAACACCCAAAAAAAAATAACACCAAACAAGAAAAAAATGAGATTACATTCATAAAATTTCCTTTTTAAATTTTTAAAATTAAATAAAATTAAGATCAGTCATACCATTTACCCAATTTTTTTCTAAAAAATGGATCAAAAACTATTCCCCTTACAAAAACCCTAAAACTACTGGTGTATAATGCTCCTTTAAAATCTTTCCAAGTAAGCTCTTGTTTTTTATAGGCATACCAAAAAAATTTAAATAAAGAGAAATACATCATTTCTAATGGCAATAGCAGGAAATGAAATGTATTTTCAGAAACACTAATACCTGCTTTAGATAAAGAAATTTTTGAAATTCTTTTTAAACCAGCAAGCCCTCTTAAAACAAGAAAACTATAAAGAAGACTTTCTCTAAATTGTTTTACTCCATATTTTCTTTTCAAAATAAGATTTTCAGGTATATCAAAACCAATCGTAAATCCTAAAGATTCAGCAAAAATTGCCCCTGCTTGCAAGGCCCTGTATTTTAAAATTCCCCTTGTGCTAAGATTTTTTAACTGATTTTTAAGAATAAATCTTTGAGCTAATTTTGAAAAAAAGTATTTTGTTCCAATAACCTTCACTCCATTCATAAAAATTCCACCTAAAACACATCCAGAAGGAAGCGAGATTGCTGTCATCACCAACATTTGCAATGAAAAAATATTTTCTAATTGATGAGGTGATAAAGAAAACCACGAATCTACCTTATTAAATTTTCTAAAATCAAAAATCATTTCTTTAATATTCTCTGAAAATAAAGAAACATTTTTTAAATCAATTTTTTCTAATATTTCTTTTAGAATAAATAAAGGAATATTAAGATCTACTAAAGATAAAATCATTTTTTCTTTGTACATTTTATAAGAAGAAATCAATTCTTTTTCTTTTTCAGAAAAATAAGTACTTTTCTCTTCTTTTTCTTTTATTTCCTTAAATTCTTTAAAACTAAGAAGATTTTCTTTTAAGAATTTTGAAATTATTTTTTCAAAATTCTTTGACATTTTTATTTGACTTCTAATTTTTTCAAGAAAATTTTCTTTTTCTTTTTCATTGCAAGCTTTTTTTCCATTTTTTTCATTTTCTTCATAGGCAATAATTGAATAAAAAGAGGAGGAATTGATTAAATACTTGATCATTATCTCATCAGTCAAAGAGATGTGATTTTCCAATCTAGTAAAGCTTCCAAAATTTCTTTTTTCTTTTAAATATTTTTGTAAAAAAGACGCAAGTGAATCATCTTTTAAAATACTTAAATTTTCTATCAATTTAAAAGCATCTACCGTTGAAAAATATTTAAATGTAGTAGAATATTCATTTTCTATCCAAAAAGTGCCTATCAAGTATTCCAAATATGTATCCAAATCTGGCAAATGCTTAATATCAAAATTTTTAAAATATCTAGTATTTTTTACAACTAGATTTTCTGGGGCCGTTTCATAGAGATCTATAATAGTTTCCAGAATTTTTTTATTTTCTTTAACGTTAAGATATTTCCATGTTAACCATTTATTTTTAAAAAATTTTTTCCTCAAATATTTTTCTTTTTGAAAAGAAAGAAAAGTGCTTCCTGAGCAGGAATATTTGTCTAAAAAGAGAAGATAAAGCTCAAAAAGAAATAAATTAACTTTGGAAATCCAAAAAGCATTCGAGATGGCCCCTTTTATGCTAATTGGCATATTTAATTTAAAGCGTTTTTTTACCTCAAGTGAAGGATAGGGGTTAAAAAAAGTTTTTGTGTATTTATCTGACAAAAGATGTTTTTCAACATCTTCTTTTTCACGTTTTAAAATATAATGAACTTGTTTTAAAAAATTTTTATTTTCATAAAAATTTAAGCACTGAGAAGAAAAAGCTTTATTCAAATATAATAAGTTTACATAGACACTTAAAATTATTATTTTTATAAATATCATACATTTCAATTCCATTTTTAAATTTTATATTTTCATTTATGGCCTCGTTTTTTTTCATAAAATTTCGCCGAATACTAGGTTTAAAAACACTTAAAGCGCTCATTTATGCTCCTTTGATTTTTTATCCAAAAAAAATAGTGGATATATATAAAAAAAATGAATATATATTAGGTTTTTTAAAAAATCAAGAAAAAAGAAAAAAGAAAAAACAGGAAAAACAGAGAAAAATAGAAAAAAAGACAGGGGATATTCTCTTCCATGAAAATATCCCCTGTCTTTTTAATCAAAAAGGAAACACCTCAAAAATAAAATTCAGCAATATTTATTTTTGGGAAACGTCTTCGTCATTTTTAACTTGGGTTTGCTCTCTTTCGTATCTGGCCTCTTGAACTTTGCATTCAGTAGTAGCAATACGGCCAGTTTCTCTAGTCACGCCCATTCCACCACCTTGATCATCAGTATCAATAATTTTAGCACAAAGAGCTTGAATCGTAGTGGCCCCTTTTACTTCATCACAGCTAACGGCCTTAGAAATTTCATAAGAATAAACAATTTCTTTAAATCTTGGGCATGCTAATCCAAATTCCTGAACATTTGCTTCCACACTTGTCATTGTTTCAGGGATATCGGCCTTAGAACTTTTTAAAGATGTTGTCATTTTTTGATAAGAAGGTAATCTTGTAGCAGTCTCAGTCATCATTTGCTTCCAAGAAAATTTTTCAATTTTACATCTAATAGCGATATTAGAAGGTGGAACTTGATTTCCAAATTGAGCAGGATTAGCACAACGACGCTTAAAATCTTCCCAATTTGTATTCACGCCATGAGTTTGAGACTGTTCTTGATCTCCTGCATAGGAAAATGACAGAGGCAAGATGACTGTTGAAAGCACACTAAAGACAAATGCAAAAATTTTTCTTTTCATAAATCTCTCCTTTGATAAAGTTTGACGAAGGTTGTCCAGGCCATTCATCTTAATAATTTTTTTATTTTTTAAAATAAAATTCTCTCTTAACTATTGTCTTCTTAAAAAGATAAAAAATGCAAGTTTTTTATTGGCCAAGATGTTTTTTTTGTTTCAACATAATTTTATGTCGATACAAAAAAAAATATTTTTTTTAATTTGTATCAATTGTCTTTTCTTTGACCAAAATTGTTTTTCTTCATTTTTTTTTGACTCAAAAACTTCAACAGAACATCTAACACGCAACATTTTTGAATTAAATTCTAAATTTTCTAAAAAATTTCATCTCTCAGAAGAAAAAATTTCTTGGACAACTTCTCTTTGGAGTTGGTCTCAAGGAGGTTTATTACGACGTTACTATGATAAAATTCTTGAATATGACTTAAGAAATGCTAAAGGAAACACTTTGGCGCTTCTAGAAAATCATCTTTTCTCTAAATATCCCTTAGAAAGGCAATTATCTTCAGAAAGAAACAGACAACTCCTTTCCCCTTTAGAAAAATATGATCTTTTAGTTGGAAATATTGATTTAAAAAACTCTAAAAGGCAGAGCTATTGGAGGGAAATTACGTCACATCGACAATGGCGTCCCTTTCATTATTTTATTCCGTCTTGGAAAGGACACTGTGATTCAGTGGCACATGCAGGAACCATTTTCCCTCCGGCCCATAAAAGCGTTTCCCTTTCTCTTCCTCATTGGCCTTATAAAATTACTTTTTATCCCTATGATATTCAAGCATTGGGACTCTACGTAGTTGACAATTTTTCTAAATCAACTTCCATTGATCAAATAGGATCAGTCAAGAATTGCCCAACTTCTTTGCAAAAATGTGCGGCCTCTCCTGGATCCTTTCATCTTTCCCTGTATTGGTATCTAAATTTTTTAAATAAAAGTTTTTTCTTTGATCGAACCATTAAAAATCAAGTATGGAATTTCACCTTATATGGATATGATTTTTCTTTTTTTAATATCAAAAATAAAAAAACTTTTTCAACTCTTAGAGAAAATATCGTTTCTATAGAAACACTTTCTTCTTGGGAAAAAAACAATCGTCACCCAAAAACACGCTATATCATAGGAGTAAAAAACAAACTTACCTTTAATGATTTTTCAGGGCCTAGTCTTATGCCTCAAATTGCTCACTTTGAACGATCACAAAAGAAATCTTATTACTATGATTTAGAATTAGATGAGGAATATAATATTCTTCCAAAAGCAGGGCAATGGTATTCACTTTCTGATTATAAAAATTTTCAAAATAATAATTTAGTTATGGCGAGTACGATAGAAAATTTTATTGGAAAAATTTGGAAACACAAGGAAGGTATTATCCCTTCTCAACTTACTAAATATAGTTTTCCTGATTTTCAAGTAGATAACAATATTCTTCAAAAAGTTAAAGGCCCTTATAAAACAAAAGAAGATTTTATTCTTATTAGTACGTTATTTTTTCTTTCAACGGCACCTAAGTATCATAGGAGATTTTTGAAATGAAGGTTTTTTCTTTTTTTATGTTATTTTTTTTTGGAAATAATTCTTTTGCTCTTACTTTAGAAGAAATGCTCTCTCTGGCCTCTTATAATAAAAAACCTTTATTTACTTCTTACACTGATCGCTATGGGCCTGTACTTATTCCTCTTTCTTGGATTCAATTAGAGACAGATTCTCGCGAAACTAAAATTTCAAAAATTCAATCGGCAAAATCCAAGATTCTTCCTTGGTCAGGACATTGGTATCCTCACAATAAATCAGAAATATTACAAGGAGAAGATTTTAATTATTTTTGGAAACCTGTTAATATTCAAGGTTCTCCACTTTGGAAATATGATCAATATGTTCTTAAGACAAGAGGATTTAATCCGAAATCTTGGAAAAAAGAAAAAGATTTTCTTAAACTGTATGAAAAATCAGTACATTGGTCAGGACTTTGTGATGCTTGGGCCTTTGCTTCAATTTTTTCAAAAGAACCAAAGCGTTCGATTCAAAAAAATGGAATCACTTTTACAGTACGAGATCAAAAGGCCCTTTTGCTGAAAATTTTTGAACAAAGAAATTATCCTAATCATCTTAATGTTGGACAAAAAAATGATGGGAGCTATAAGGCCAATTATCTTGATCTTTACCCTGAACAAATTTTAAAAATTGTACAAAGACAACTTTTTGAAAGAAAACTCCCATTTATATTCGATCATGATGCCGGAATAGAGGTTTGGAATGAACCTGTTTTTGCCGCTAAACTCATTGTAAAAGAAACTAAAATTCCTAATCGACTAAAGATGATTCTTCAACTAACTTCCGCTTCTTCGCAAGTTTTAATTAAAAATTTACCAGAGCAAAGAATAAATTTTGTAGGAACAAAAAAAAACAATCGAAGTTATCATGCCTATCTTGTAGGAAAAAAAGAAGGAGATTTTTTTAGAGTAGAACATGGGGAATGGGATGAAGAAACAGAAGGGCAAAATTCTGCCAGAGAACACCCTGACTATGTCATTATTCCTCCTTTTGTTGAAGAGGAAGAGTCCTTTACTTACAATTCGCTTAATGCCGGAATTAACGCTTCTATTGTACGAGAGATTTTACAATGAGCTTACATAAAAAATTAAATTTATATAAAATTACTTGTATCACTGCAGTATTTTTTTCTTTTTCTCTTAAGGCAAGGCCTATCATCTCACAAATTCATCAAGATTTTATGGCCTTTTTGCCTGGATTTCATTCTTCTGATATTTTGCGCTCTATTCATTTATGGGACAAGTTACCTCTTAGCGCCACCCCTACAGTTATTCCTTGGGGTGGAAGTTCATGGCCTTGGTATTTAGGAAGTGTGGCCTTTAGATATAACGAAGGCCTTCCTTTTTTTGTAGATTCTTTTAAAGCAAGTTGGGCCCTTAGAAAATCTTTTTACAAATTTAAAAATAAACATCCAAGAAATTACAAGACGCTCGAAGATCTTAAACAGCTGTCACCTGCAGAAAAATATGATCTTTTGTTTGATGATTCTCAAAGAACTTTTTCCCATGCTGTTTTTAGTCGGAGTTTTTACTTCAATGCCTCTGGGGAAAGAAATGGTGGTGAAATCGTTAGATGGGCAGGGCTTTGTGATGGATTGGCCGCAGCAAGTATGCAATATTGTCGGCCAAAAAAAACCGTTATTGCCACCTCTCTTTCTGGAAAAAAAATTCCCTTTTTACCCTCTGATATCAAGGCCCTTGCAAGTCTTTTGTGGCAAACAGGAGATGTTCTTGCTCCTTCAACTTATTTAGGTAAAAATTGTCCTTCTTATCCAGAAACCAATTTTTATAAACAGCGACAAGATCGCCGACAAGGGAAAAAAAATACATGCTATGATCTTAATGCGGCGGATTTTTTCTTTCTCTTAACACATCGAACTGGATTACAAAAAAAATCTTTTGCCTTAGAAATTTATCCTGACTATAAAAAATCCAATCATGCCTTAAGAAAATATTCCCTTTCTTTTTTTAACCCTAAAACAAAAGAGGTTTTTGAAAAGAAAGAAGATTTGCAAAAGGCCTTAGTTTTATACAAGGAAGTAAGGGCACAAGATTTTTGGCAAGAGTTTAGGGCCACCGGAACTCATTTTCTCTTGGGTGTTTCTGTCACGCTGGAACTTTCTGATTATGAATCCTATGCCAGTAGAAAACAAACAGATGCTCTTGAAGATGATAAAAGGAAAACTGTCTCCTATTCTTTTGATTTAGAAATTGATGCTAGAGGAATTGTGTTAGGAGGAGAATGGCAAAGCACAACACCTCCTGATTTTATCTGGGCCGATCCTTTTGGAAAAATCAACTCAGGATTTGACCATCTTTTAAAAATAAAGACTTTTTCTCTTGAAAGGCCATTGCCCTATTCTTTTAAAAAACCTGCCACACAAGCAGCTCTTAAAAAATCTTCTACTTTTTTGGGAATGCCCCGCCCCTCCCCTCTCTCTCTTATCGTAGAAGAACTTTTTAAGGTCTCCTGTGACTAATTTCTCAACGACTAATCTTTTTCTATTTCAGATAAACGTTGAAATATTTTATCTATCATTTCAGAGATAGTTCTAGTGGCCAACATTTTTTCAACCGCTAAAAAATGTACATCTTCTTTTAGCCAATCCGAATGTTGATCATAGAGAATTAAACCGTTTTGATTTAAACTCATAAATCTTTCATAGAGATTCAAACTGATTGTTTGAATCTCTACAGAATGTAATTTCTCAAATATTTTTCTAATTTGACCTAACAGATTAAAACATTCTTGAATTTTATCTCTATGTTTTTGTACTATTTTAGGGTGATTCAGATAAGTTGCAAGTCTATAAATAGAAGCGGAAAAATTTTTTAACAAAGATGAACGGGAACCTTGCGCAATAGGAAATGCCGTTAAAGAAGAAACATAAATCAAATCTGGTAATTTTTTTTCAGTCCCTCTCTTTCTTTTTACCATATAAGAATAGGTGGTTAATAATTTTATATCCCCTGTTTTTAAATACTCAAAAACATAATTTTCATATAAATAATCTCTTCCTTTTTCCGAAAAAATCACAGGAGCATTCCATGAAGAAAGATAATATTCTAGGATGGATTCTAAGGCCCATTTTTGAACAAAAGAAAATTTTTCTTTCTTTTGAGATATTGGGATATATTTAGAGGCCTCTTTAAATTGAAATCTTTTTTCTTCGTTTAAATTTAGGCCTAATTCAAAAATCATTTTTTGAATTAGGTATTCAAGGCCATTATCAGGATTTTCATAAGATCTTCGATCCCTTAAATTTTTTAAGAAAAATTCTAAAAGATCTTTTTTTCCTATTTGGTTTAGAAGATAGGCCTTATCTGAATCTCTAAAATATTGAATCACCTCTAAAATATTAGAAAAAGTAATATATTGATTATTTTTTATCCATTCTAACATTTCCTTTATTTGCCCATAAGAATAAACGATGGAAGCGCTATAAGCCGTTTTTGGTAATTTTTCAAATAAATATTCAAGGGCCAAGATATGTTGTTCTAAAAGAGCAATTTTTTCTTCAAAAAATTGCTCTAATCTAAAGTAGTGTTTCTTTTTAACTCCTGAAATAAAACGATTAAAAATTTCTTGTGCTTCCTTTTCATGCTTTATAAGGGTTGTTATTAAATTTTCATACTGTAGCTTTACTTCTTGATCTTTTTTGTATTTTTCAAGCAAACCTTGACCTTGAAAGTCTTTTTCTTTTGAAAATTTTTCTATTTTTTCTTTTAATTCTTTTTCTTTTTGAAGAGAAGGGAATTGTTCAAACTCTGTTATTTGTTCTTGCAATTCTCTTTTTCTTTGCTCTGGCATCTCTTGAATTCTTTTAAATTGACTTAAAATTCCAGAAAACTGCCTTTGAATTTTTTCTGTTTTATTTTTTGAAAAAATAAGAGAGTTTGGCCTTTTTCCTTTTAAACCGGGTCTTTTGGCCTCTATTGGAAAAAAGGTTATAAATTGAAGGATAAAAGTTAAAAAAATCAAGACCATAAACTTCAAGAACGGGGAACCAAGAAACATGAGATTTTTCCTTTTAAGTAAAAAAATATCTTTGAACTAACAATCGGAGTATCTTACACTCTAAAAAAAATAAGAAAAAGGATTTTAAGAATTTAAGGAAAACCATGAAATTTTTACACAATAAACCCTGCTCTCTTTTAGAAGACCTTGTCCATGAAGAGTTAATCCGTCAACAAGAAGGATTAGAAATGATTGCCTCAGAAAATTATACTTCTCTGGCCATTATGTCTTTGCAAGGGAGTATTTTAACCAACAAATATGCTGAAGGCCTCCCTCAAAAACGCTATTACGGTGGTTGTCATGTGGTGGACAAAATTGAACAACTTGCAATTGATTGGGCCTGTGAACTTTTTAAATGTCAGTATGCAAATGTCCAACCTCATTCCGGTTCTTCGGCCAATTTAGCGGCTTATTTTTCCTTACTTTCTCCTGGAGAAACATTTCTTGGAATGGATTTAAGTCAAGGTGGCCATCTTACTCACGGGCATAAAGCAAACTTTTCAGGAAAATTTTATAATTGTCTTTCTTATGGTTTAAATGTCGAAACAGAAACCCTTGATTATGATCAAGTGCGGGATTTAGCAAAGAGTAAACGCCCAAAAATGATTTTAGTAGGGGCCTCGGCCTATCCTCGCACGATAGATTTTTCTCTTTTTGGTGAAATTGCAAAAGAAGTTGAAGCGACACTCTTTGCAGATGTGGCCCATATTTCAGGTTTAATAGCGGCAGAGATGCATCCTTCTCCTTTTCCTTATGCCGAGGTTGTGAGTACGACAACTCATAAAACTCTTAGAGGGCCTAGGGCCGGTTTATTGCTAACGAATAACCCTGAACGCATAAAATCCCTTAATTCCTTTGTCTTTCCTGGAATTCAAGGAGGGCCCTTAGAACATGTCATTGCGGCCAAGGCCCAATGTTTTCATGAGGCATTACAACCAGAATTTAAAGAATACATCAAACAGGTTTTAAAAAATTGTAAGGCCCTTGCAGAGGAACTTTTAAATCAAGGACTAGATCTTGTTTCTGGCGGAACAGACAATCATCTTCTTTTAGTAAAACTGACAAAAACAAATTTTACCGGCAAACAAGCTGAATATTTTTTAGAACAGGGAGGAATTACCTGTAATAAAAACATGATCCCTCAAGATCCAAGATCTCCAATGGTCACTTCTGGGATTAGGTTAGGAACAGCAGCACTGACAACACGAGGGATGAAAGAAGAAGAAATGCGAGAAATTGCAAGAAGGATTGGTAAAATTTTACGCTTATCTCCCGAAGACCCCTCTCTTTCTTCTATTCTTACTCAATGTCAAAAATTTTCTCGACAATTATGTGAAAAATACCCTATCTATGATGTTTGAGTAAATTATTTTTATGATTTGTCCTTACTGCCAAACACCAGATACAAAAGTTTTAGATTCTCGAGAAGTGCCAAATACTTCAACGATTAAAAGAAAAAGAAGGTGTGAAAACTGTCAACGAAGATTTACAACTTTAGAGAAAATGATTTTAAGTTTTCCTGATGTTGTCAAAGCTGATGGACGAAGAGAAGTATTTAACAGAGAAAAGGCCCTGAAAGGGCCACTCAAATCCTGTGAAAAACGCTCAATTTCTCGCCACCAAATTGAGGCAATGATAGAGTCCCTAGAATTAAAACTCAGCGAAATTTCTGAAAAAGAAATTTCTTCGGCCTTTATAGGCGAGTATCTCATGAAAGAGCTTTACACTCTCGATCGGGTGGCCTATGTTCGTTTTGCCTCCTTTTATTGGAATTTTGAAGAAATAGAGGAATTTGTGACGGAGCTTCAAACTTCTTTACAATAACAAAAACAAAAAATAAAAAACTTATGAATGGCCCCAAAAAACAACCCATAGTAGGCCTTAAATCTACTTACAAAGACTACAAATCCTTAAACTCCCTATCAAGAGATCTTTTATTTCGTTATCTCTATAATCGTTTTTTTGACTATGGGATAGACGCCCCTTTTTCCTTTGTTACTTCTGAAGGTATACAAATGAGAGAGGCCGAAGAAGGAGATGATTTTATTTCAAATCTCTTAGAAACTTATGTTTTAGAAGGTTCTTCCCTAAATCTTTCTTTAAGAGATTTATCCTATGTTTTTAAAACAAAACTTGACTTGCTCCAAACCCATTTGCCTGAAATTTTAGAAAAAATTCAAAATAATTTAGAAAAAACAAGACTCCAATCTCTTCCTTTGGTGACCTTAGCAATACTTTGCGTTGCCTCAAACGATCTTTTATATTCTAAAGAAGAAGAATCCTTTAAAATAATTATCAATGATGCCGTGGTAATGGGTAAATTATATGGAAATAAAGACTCTTATGGATTTATCAATGGCGTTTTAGATAAAATCAAATAAAATAAAAATCATGTTACCCTGCGAAAAACTTCTCTCTCTTTGCTCACTAGAGTTGGATGGAATCTTGTCTTTATGTCCTCCTTCTTCTCTTTCTCCTGAATGGGTTTACACCCTTTCTTATCTTTTTCAATACAAAGCCGTTTCTGTCTTTTTTCAAACGGAGACAAGTCAATGTTTTTTTTCTTCTTTCCCTATAGGAGAAAAATCTTGTTCTTTTTTATATGCTCCCGATGAAGTAAAGGCCTCTGAATTTTTCACACAATCTTCACTCGTCACCCTAACTCCTTCCTCTTCTTGGTGCCTCATTACAACCTCACAAAATCAAAAAAATAATTTTCTTCGTCTTATTCCAAAAGTTCTAACAAAATCTTTCTCCTCCTCTTTTTAGCTTACATTTTTCCTTTTTTTTTATTTTCTGATTATCATAAAAATATGAAATCTTTTTTGTCTATTTTTCTCTTTATTTTTTTCTTATTTTTATCTTCTCTTTCTCATCGTTCAATTGCAGCAGATATAGATAATTTTAGTCAACGACATTCTTTGCCTCCTGATGCCATTGTAGAAGTAAATAAAATGATTCAATGGTCTCTTCTTGAGGCCATAAGAGAATCTTATGTGGCCGAAGAAGGATGCGATGGAAAAAAAATAAGAAAACGATTAAGAAACAAATTAGGAGGTTCTTTTACTTGGTCAAAAATCTATCTTTTAATCCTAAAAAATCCCAATATAACGCTACAAAAAATTTCTCTAAAGGATTCTATCTACAAAAATGCCACTTTTTTTACTAATCCAATAGTTTACTTCTTTTTTGGAGAACATTTGATCAATTTAAATGGCATACTTATTGGAACAGATAAATTAGAACACCTCATTGATACTGGTTACATGCTTTTTTCTTATTTTCATGAAGGAAATCACTCTTATGAAAAAACCCTTCGATACAATGAAATAACTGAAACATTTTACGGAAAACTCACAACGTTTATTTATTCTTATGGAGATATCGTGGCCAATATAGAGGGGTGGCGTTTTTGGGAACTCTTGGCCTATTCACCAAAAGATTTTTCAAAAATTTCTCAGAAAGATCCAACAAAATTTCTTTTAAAATGTGAGTCTAAACAAGGACGTTCTTGGTGGGCCTTAAATAGGCCACTAGATATTTCCCCTTTTATCAATGAAGGCATGGATGAAGCAATTAACTGCAATCACTATACTTCTTATGGTTTTAAAACATCTGTAGAAAAAAATCTTTCTTCTTTGTCAAAACAGTTTCCAAGCAAAACATGGACATGCCCAGTAAAAGTCGAGGCCTGTCAAAAATTGCAAGAATATTACAAAGGCCCTTTGGGCATTCATGCACTCTCACCGGAATGCCTACAGGCAGGGCAGCAATTAGCAAAAAACCCCAAAAAAAACAACCCCACACTCTCCTCTCATTCTCATTTTTCTTCAGTCCTTTTTCCCTAATATACCTCTATTAACTCAGCTGACCACTTTAGATTTTCTGGAAGAAGAACTGAATAAACGGCCCCCTCTGTGTTATAAGAATACTCATTTTTTTTTCTTTTTGTGCAAGTACTTCCAACTCTCCCTTCAGGATATAAAGTTGGTTCTCCCTGTTTTATAAAAAATCGAAAAGAGGAAAAGGCCTTTTCTTGAGATAAAAAAATACCATAAAATTCTTCTTCCGAAAAAGAAAAATGAAGAGATTTCTTTGCCTCTTTCAAATAAAAATACTTCTTATTTTCTCTTACAAAAAGTCTATTAAAAAAGAGAGAGCTATTTTCTATTCCTATTTTTTTTCGATAATAAAAATTTTTTCGTAATTGAATAGAACAAGTAGAATCCTGACAATTGTTTAAATGTACAATCGTCATAGAACAATAATCGATAATTTCTTTCGTTTCAATTTTATAATCAACTGCATTTATAGTCCCTTTATAAGGACGAATAAGAAAAGATTTTGCATAAAAAAACGTTTTTTCGTACTTATGAATATCCGGTATAATCGTTCTTGAAAAATATTCTGGTGAATAGGCCATAACTTCTTTCCACGAAACATAGGCCACAATATAAATTTTCCTTCTTTTTTTCGTAAGAGGGTTTTGTATTTCTTTCTCTAAAAGAATCCATGTTTTTTTAGAAAAATTCTTCTTCTCTCCAAATTTTAATTCTTCAATAGAAATTTCATTTCGCTTATTCATAAACTCCCACAGCTTTCCTCTCACTGTTTTAGGAGAACTTTTTTTTAAAATTTCTAAAATTTTTAAAATTTTTATATGATTTTTTACTTTTTCAGGCGTAAAATGAAAAACTTCAATCGTATTATCTTGTAACAAATAAAGCGAAGAAGTCTTTTCATAAACATCTTCTAACACCTTAGAAATTTTAAGGGGAAAAATTTTATTTTTAAAATAATAGGTTATTTCTCTAGGAGAAACCCAAAAAGATTGATTGTCTTCAAACCAAGATTTATATTCTTCCCAAGACAAATAGGGATAGGCCAAAGAAGAAATGGACTCCTCTGTTGTCCCAAAAGAATTAAATTGAAAATATTTTTTTATAGAGTACGAATTTTTCTTAAAAATGGCCCCCTGCCAACCTTGATAAACAAGTGGGCGTTCTGAATCAAAATTATCTTTTAACTCCAACGACACAAGTGCTGAAAAAGAAACTTTAGGAGATCGAAGAATCAGCTTATCATGATCTTTAAGCCTCTTTAAATAAGACTGTAAGGCCTCTTTATGTTTCTCAGGAGAGAGCAAAAAGGCCAACTCATCTTGTGGCATAGGCCAATCACTT
>Ga0138256_10002229_pt1 | contig 20907 bp, 22 predicted proteins | sample KNB2016incub_MG_FD_105486 | JGI IMG/M metagenome (GOLD analysis project Ga0138256, IMG submission 105486) | Active sludge microbial communities from wastewater in Klosterneuburg, Austria - KNB2014incub_MG | ecosystem: Engineered > WWTP > Activated sludge > Unclassified | place: Austria... | reverse complement strand
GAGCACGAGGCTGGTCATCTTGTAGGAGAACACGTTCTTGCCGAGGCTGCGCGCCGCATCCTCGTCCTCACGGATGGAGCGCAACACGCGACCCCAGGGGCTGCGCATGAGTGCCCACACGCCGACCGAGAAGAGAACGACCAGGAACCAGCCGAGCATGATCACCCACATCTCGTAGTCGCTGATCTGCTTCTCCCACAGCGGCACCGACTTGCCCCTCAGGAACCCCGGAATGGAGTTCTGGATGTCGTCGGTGAAGGAGTTGATGCCATCGGTAGCGCCGGTGACGTTGACCGCCTTCGGGGTCGACACCAGCAGGCGCAGGATCTCCGCTGCCGCAATGGTGACGATTGCCAGGTAGTCGCTGCGCAGCCGCAGAGTGGGAATGCCCAGGATGAGCGCGAAGGTGGTCGAGGCAAGGATCACCACCGGGATCGTGGCCCAGATGCTCCACTGCCAGTTCATCACCGGCATCGCCACGGCATAGCCACCGACGAGCGCAAAGCCGGCCTGACCGAAGTTGAGCAGGCCGGTGTAGCCGAAGTGGATGTTGAGACCGATGGCAGCCAAGCAATAGGCGATGGCGGTGACGCCGATGGCGCCGAAGAGACCGTTGGAGATGGTCTGGCTCATCCGACACGCTCCTTCTTGCCGAGAATGCCCTGCGGGCGGAAGAGCAGAACCAGGATCATCGCCAACAGCGCCCCCATCGTCTTGAGATCGGTGTAGTCGCTGAACGCCCAGGCCCAGAGCTGCACGAACATGCCGACAGCCAGCGAGCCGACCAGCGCGCCGAACGGCCGGCCGAGCCCGCCAAGGGTGATCGAGGCGAACATCAGCAGCAGGATCTTGGTCCCCATGTTCCAACTGACCTGCTCATCGAGCCCGAAGATCACGCCACCGAGCCCGGCCAACGCTCCACCGAGGAGCCACACGGTGAGGATCACCCGGTCGGTGTTGATACCGGTGGTGGAGGCCAGATCGGGGTTGTCGGACACGGCGCGGATTGCCTTGCCGGTGCGGGTCTTCATCAGCAGGAAGGCCACTCCGCACAACGCGAGCAGCGCAACCACGCCCGTGATCAGGTCACGGGGCGTGACGCCGATCGGGCCGATGTTGATGTTCTGCTGTGAGCCGAACTGGGCGAACGACTTCGGTTGCGAGCCGTAGTACATCTGGATGATGAAGCGAACCGTCATTGCGATGCCGATCGAAACGATCATCATCGACGTGAGCCCGATGCCGCGGCGGCGCATCGGCCGCCACACGGCCAGTTCCAGCGCGCCCGAAAACGCAGTGGCGCACGCAACACCGATGACGATCGCAGCCAGGAGCTGGATGAAGCCACCCCAGCCCCCCGTGGCAGTGGACAAGGTGAACCAGCCCGAGGCCACGGCTGTCATCACCGCGCCGATCGTGACCGTTTCGCCGTGGGCGAAGTTGGAGAGCCCGGTGGTGGCGTAGATCAATGACAGACCCACGCTCATGATGGCGATGACCAAGCCGAAGCGGATGCCGTTGAAGATGGTCTTGTGGAGCAGGCTGAGTTTGCTATCGGCTTTCGGTGCGGCCGCGCCGAGGTTGAAGTTGGCATTGCCACCCAAGCCGGCAGTGACGTTGACCGTGCGGCTGGCCCCGTCGGCGGGCAGCCCGAGACCGTCGGGAAGCGTTGCCTCGTCGATGGTCACGGTGAACTCGCCGTCGCTGGGCACCGGGATCTTCGCCACACCCTTGTCGTCGGTGACCCCCTCGGCGACCACGGCCCCGCTGGGGTCGGTGACAGAGATGCCCACACCGGCCACGGCTCCTTCTTGCCACCCGCGGTGGCCGTGTTCTGCACGCGGACCTGCAGGATCTCCTCCTCGGCGTGGGCCACGTCGCTGAACAGCGCGAAGAACGCGCATGTCGCGATGAGCACCCGGAGCGCCCTGCGGAGTGTTGATGAAACCAAGATGCCACCTAGGTCGTCGAAGGTTGGGCGGTATTCAATCGCGGCACACGGTTGCCGTCAATGAATCCTGAGCACGCCCCGTTGAGTGCTCGGTCGGGAGAGTCTGTCACACCATGGTGCCGAGCCACGCACGAACGGTCGAGAGGAGCGCGGTGGGGCACCACTACATTGCAGCGGATGCCGCCCCGCTCGCGCCGTCACACGAGTGCCACGGCGGCCGTGCTCGGGGCGGCGGTCCTGTTCGGCACCACGGGGACGGTGCTGGTGAATGCACCGACCGGCGCAAACGCGTTCTCCGTCGGCAGCGTGCGACTCCTGATCGGCGCTGCCTCGTTGCTGGTGGCGGCCTGGGCCCGATGCGGGCGAATGTGGCTGACTCCGTGGAAGTTGCCGACGACGGCGTTGGGCGCGCTCGGCGTTGCCGACTTCCAGCTCTGCTACTTCCTGGCGGTCGAACGCACGGGGGTCGCCGTCGGCACAGTTGCAACCATCGGCTCCGGGCCAGTGTCGGCCGGCATCCTTCATGCCCTCCTCGATCGCCGTCCACCGCCCACTCGTTGGTTGCTGGGTACCACGGTCAGCATCGCCGGCGTTGCGCTGCTCGGGCTCGCTGGCCGGGCCTCCGCCGTCGATCCGCTGGGTATCGTCTTCGCCGTCCTCGCCGGCCTTGGCTGGGCAGTGTTCGCCTCGGTCGGCAAGCATCAGATCGACGGAGGCTCCGACAGCACCGCCACCATGGCCGCGATGTTCGGGGGCGGGGCGGTGCTGCTCGCTCCACTGCTGCTCACACACTCCCCCAGCTGGGCGCTCGAACCCGGCGGGCTGGTCGTCGCCCTGTACCTGGGGGTGATCACGGTGGGCGTCGCCTACACGCTGTACGGCATCGCACTGCGGCACCTTCCGGCGCCGACGGTCATCACGTTGACGCTGCTCGAGCCGATCACCGCTGCCGTGCTGGGTGCCCTCGTCGTGCACGAGGGCATCCGCACCGCCGGGTGGGTGGGCATCGCCCTGGTCCTCGTCGGGTTGGTGCTCACCGCTACCGTGGCCGAGTGACAACACGTGCGCCCGACCTCGACAGCACCCAGGCCGTTCCGCAACCCACGTTGCGGGGCCCGGAACCCGGCGAGTGCGAGGTGCTGCTCATTCGCCACGGCCGGTCGGCCGATGTGGTACCCGGCTCGCCCGAGTCTGCCGACCCGGCCCTGCACGCGGTCGGCATCGAGCAGGCCGCCGCGCTGGCCGCTCGCCTTGCGGGCAAGACCATCCACGCCGTCTACAGCTCGCAGTTGACGCGTGCACGCGAGACGGCACAGCCGTTGGCCGATGCGCGCGGGCTGGCGGTGGTGCAGCACGTCGATCTGGAGGAGATCCGATTGGGCGAGTGGAGCAACGGCGAGTTCCGCCGGCGGGCCGCCACTGCCGACCCCGAATGGGTGGCGTGGAGCCGCACCGGCCGCTGGGACGGCATCCCCGGAGGGGAAGGCGACGACGCGTTCCGCACTCGAGTCACCGGTGTCATCGATCAACTCGTGCCGCAGCATCGCGGCCAGTGCATCGCCGTCGTGGCGCACGGCGGATCGATCAACGCGTACGTCGCTCAACTCCTGGGCGTGCACCGCTCGCTGCTGTTCACGGTGGAGAACACGTCCATCACAGCAGTCCGCGTCGGCCCTCACGGCGCCACTCTGGTGACGGTGAACGACTGCCACCACCTCTACGATCCGGTGCTGTCATGACCGACTCACCTGCTCCCGTTCGCACCCGCGTCACCGAACTGCTCGGCGTCGACTACCCCATCGTGCAGGCACCGATGGGGTGGATCGCGCGCAGCCAGCTGGCCTCCGCCGTCAGCAACGCCGGCGGCATGGGCATCATCGAGACCTCCAGCGGCGACCTCGACGCCGTGCGTCACGAGATCGCCAAGATGGCCGACCTCACCGACAAGCCGTTCGGTGTCAACATCGCGCAGGCCTTCGTGCGCGACCCTGGCATCGCCCAGTTCGTCATCGACCAGGGGGTGCGGTTCGTCACCACCTCCGCCGGCGACCCCACCAAGTACACCGCGCTCTTGAAGGCGGCCGGCCTCACCGTGTTCCACGTGGTGCCCACGCTCGCCGCGGCCCTGAAGGCGGTGGCGGCCGGCGTCGACGGGCTGGTGGTGGAAGGCGGTGAGGGCGGCGGCTTCAAGAACCCCCGCGACGTCGCCAGCATGGTGCTGCTGCCGCTGGTGGTCAGCAAGGTGCAGGTGCCCATCATCGCCGCCGGCGGCATCACCGACGGCTGCAGCATGGCTGCTGCGTTCGCACTCGGCGCCGAGGGCGTGCAGATGGGCACGCGCATGGTCAGCGCCACCGAGTCGCCCGTGCACGACAACTGGAAGCAGGCCATCGTGCACGCCGCGGAGACCGACACCGTGTTCCTCAACCGCTTCTCCAAGCCCGGCCTCCGGGCGCTGCGCACCGAGCGCACCACCCGCCTTGAGCATCAGGAGCACGTGGAGATGAGCGAGATGAGCCGCGCCCTCGAGCTCTACTTCGGCGGCGACATGGAGGCCTCGATCGCCCTCACCGGCCAGGTGGCCGGCCGCATCGAATCGGTCGCACCGGTGCGCGACATCATCCACGGCACGGTGCGCGAGTTCCGGTCGCGCGTGGCAGCGCTGTCCGCGCTGTTGTAGATCCGCCAGTTGCGCGACCGCGCTGGTTATCATCACCTGCGGGCGGAGACCTACCGAGCTGAGCTCGGCTATTCCGGAGGTCCTCCCATGGCAAGCCTTCTCACACAGTTCAAAGCTGCCGGCAAGATCGCCCTGTACCTCGTCGTGGCCTACGTCGCGATCAAGCTGTGGCAGGACCCCGCCGGCGCGGCCGACTCCACGGTGAACGTCATCGGCAGCATCGGCAGCTTCTTCGCCGCGCTCATCGACAAGATCGGCACGTTCGTACAGAGCCTCGGCGACTGAGCCGACCCAGCACCCCTATCCCTTCCCCTACCCCTTCCCCGGCGCCGTCCCCGGCACGGCGTCGAGCATCACCGAGGCCGGAGCAACCACCTTGCTGGTGGCACACCACAGCCACGCAGTGCACCCGGTGAGCACGGTGGCGCCGGCGAGGTGCACCGCCACCAGCCCCACGGGTAGGCCGTTCGCGTACTGCACGTAGCCAACGCCGCCTTGCACCAGCGCGGTGAGCAGCCAGGCGGTGAGCGGCGCATCGAGCACCGCCCGATCGTGACGCAGCCGGCGCAGGTGCCACAGCAGCGACAGCGCGATGGCAACGGTGACCCACACGATGGCGCCATGCACGCGGGTGACCCACACCAGTGCATCGCCGTTGATCTGGCACTCCTTGCCGAAGAAGCGCTTGGCGGCACCGGCGCTGCAGGCAACCCCATCGTCGCCCAATGCGTCGCCGGCATGTGGACCGGTGCCGGTGACCACGGTGCCGGCCAGCACGGCCAACGTCGACCACACCGCCAACAGCTTCACGCGGCGACGGATGCGCGGCACCACTGCGCCAACACGCCGGCCGTGGTCGGGCTCGCGCGAGCGCACCAGCATCATCACCGCTGCCCAAACCAGCACCATCGACAGCACGAAGTGCAGCTGCACCAGGGCCGGATGCAGCTTGCTCCAGACCACCACGGCGCCCACCAGCCCCTGTGCCGGCACGCCGACCAGCATCACGATGCCCAGCACCATCAGGTCGCGACGGCGCGGCCGGCGGTACCACGCAGCGAGCGCGGCCAACGCCACACCGATGGAGACCAGGAAGGTGAACAGCCGATTGATCTGTTCGATCGCCGCGTGCTTGTTGGAGACGTCGACCACCTTCGCGTCGTTGCAGTTGGGCCAGTCGTTGCACCCGAGACCGGACCCGGTGAGCCGCACCAGCCCGCCACTGACCACGATGATGCTGAGCAGCGCCAGCGCCGCCACGCAGATGGTGCGGAACTCCGTGGGCGTGAAGCCTTCGGCCCGCACCCGCCTCCATGTCGAGCGCACTCGTGACGTGCCGTGCGGTTCGGTGCCGTGACCTGCCATGCCCGCAGGCTACGGGGGCGCAGCGTGGTACGCCCAACCCCCGCGCTCACTACGGTTCGCATCGTGCTGACCAGCTTCGACGACTTCCCCATCCACCAGGCCTGCGTACCTGTGGCCCACAGCGCTACCGGCGACCTGAACCACTACGACCGCTACTTCTTCAACGGGTACTCACGCGACCGCGAGTTGTACTTCGGCGCCGCGATGGGCCTGTATCCCAATCGGCACGTCGCCGACGCGGCGTTCTGCGTGGTGAAGGACGGAGTGCAGCACAGCGTGTTCCGCAGCCAGCGGGCACCCGTCGACCGGCGCGACGCCACCACGCTCGGCCCCATCGTGGTGGAGGTGCTCGAGCCACTGCAGCGACTGCGGGTCGTGGTCGACGCTCCCGAGCAAGGATTGCGGGCACAGCTCACCTTCGAGGGCAGGTCGCAGGCCATCGAGGAGGCGCACTTCTTCGAACGCGTCGGCATGCGCACCTTCTTCGACTACACCCGGCTCACCCAGTTCGGCACATGGAGCGGCTGGCTGGAGGTCGACGGCGTGCGGCACGACATCTCGCCCGACGACGTGTGGGGGTCGCGTGATCGCTCGTGGGGCATCCGGCCGGTGGGAGAACCCGCGCAGACCGGCGCCCCGGTGCAGGTGCCACAGTTCTTCTGGCTGTGGGCGCCGGTGAACTTCCCGTCGCTGTCCACTCACTTCGATGTCAACGAGTACGGCGATGGCCGTCGCTGGCACGAAACCGGGGCAATCGCTCGCCTCGGAGCGCCGGCGCAGATGATGCGGGCCGTCGACTGGCGCGTGGTCTGGCGGCCGGGCACCCGCTTCGCGGACTCGTTCGAGTACGACCTCCTCGACTGGGACGGCAGCCGGCACACGGTGTGCCTGCAGCCCCGCTACGAGTTCCAGATGCGCGGCATCGGGTACGGCCACCCCGAGTTCGGTCACGGGTACTGGAAGGGTGAGGCGGTCACCGGTGGTGAGCGGCTGCAGTTGCCAGTGACAAGCCCGCTGGCCCGCGAACACGTGCACGTGCAGGCGTTGTGCGACGCCACGCTCACCATGGCCGACGGCACCGTGGAGCACGGCATCGGCATCCTCGAGCAGCTGGCGATCGGCCCGCACCCCAGCGGCCTCACCGGCATCCTCGACGGCTACGTCGGGTGAATCCCCACGCTTCGTTGCTACGGTGCACGGATGCGCAGGGCGATGAAGTGGGCAGGTCTGATCACCGCGGCAGCCGTGATCGCCGCCGCCTGTTCCAGTGGCGGCGACGAGTCGTCAAGCAACTCAGCGGTCACCGACGCGGTCGCTGCTGCGACTGCTCCGGAAGCGACGGCGGCGCCCACCACACTGGTGCCGCAGACAACGGTGGCCGTGTCGACCACCACCACGCTGGTCGAACTGCCCACCAGACCAGGTGCGATCACGCTGCACCTGGAGACAGGCCCGTTCGACATCGAGCCCGGGCAGAACAACATCGAGAACAAGGGCGCCATCCCGCAGCCGGAGATCGACGGTTTCATCGTCGGCATCCGCCCCAACCTGGTCTACGACGACGGCTCGATCCCGGGTGTCGACGTGGTGCACCTGCATCACGGTGTGTGGCTCAACCTCGGCGCTCCCGATGCCACCGCCGCGTTGCCGCAGCGGTTCTTCGCCTCCGGTGAGGAGAAGACCGCAATGCTCCTGCCGGCCCCGTACGGCTACCCGTACAGCACCACCGATCACTGGGTGCTCAACTACATGCTGCACAACCTCACACCCGAGGCCACGCAGGTGTGGGTCACCTACGACATCGACATCATCCCGGCCGATGCACCCGAGGCCGTCGGCATGCTGCGGGCGCGGCCGATCTGGATGGATGTGCAGAACGGCAAGGGCTACCCGGTGTTCGACGCGGTGCGCGGCATGGGCGACGGGGTCACGTACACCTACCCCGACCAGGCCACCGCGCCGTACGGCAACGGCCCGCAGCTGAACGAGTGGGTGGCCGACGCCGACGGCACCCTCATCGCCACGGCCGGTCACCTGCACCCAGGCGGGCTGCACACCGACCTGTACGTCGAGCGCGACGGCCAAAAGGCTCACGCGTTCCGCTCCGAGGCGATGTACTACGAACCTGCCGGTGCCGTCTCGTGGGACGTCTCGATGACCGCCACCATGCCCGACTGGCAGGTGAGCGTGCGCCAGGGCGACACTCTGTCGACCACCGCCACCTACGACTCGGGGCTTGCATCGTGGTACGAGTCGATGGGAATCATGGTCGTCTGGATGGGTGAGCCCGGCGGCGACGCCGACGACCCGTTCACCACCGCGGTCGACACGCCGGGCATGCTCACGCACGGCCACCTCGCCGAGAACGACAACCACGGCGGCGACCTCGACAACCGCTACCTCGACCTCACGGCGCTGCCGTCCGCTCCCGCCAGCGCAACCATTCCCATCCAGGACTGGGTCTACACCGAAGGCGACATGAACTACGCCGTCTCGGTGCCCACGGTGAAGGCCGGCGAGTCCATCACCTACGAGAACCTCGACGCCAACATCGGCAAGGGCCAGTGGCACACCATCACGGCCTGCGCCGCGCCGTGCAACCGCAGCACCGGCATCGCCTACCCACTTGCCGACGGCCCGGTCATCTTCGACTCGGGCGAGCTGGGGCTGGGCGGGCCGCCGACGGCGGATCGCACCAGTTGGACCATCCCGACCGACCTGCCGCCGGGCACGTACACCTACTTCTGCCGCATCCACCCCATCATGCGCGGCGCGTTCCGCGTGGAGGAGTAGCGGCGCGACCCTCAGGTGTGACGAATCGTCATGCCGCCGTCGACGGGGATGATCGCGCCATTCACGAAGCTGCTGGCCGGCAGGCACAGGCTCAGCGTCATGTGCGCCACCTCTTCCGCAGCGCCGTACCGCCGCAGGGGCACGCGCCGCTTGGCGTAGGCCTCCTTCGCCTCGTCGGGGATGCCGGCGGTCATGCCGGTGTTGATGGGGCCGGGGCACACGCAGTTGACCGTGATGCCGATGCGACCCAACTCGACGGCGAAGCTCTTGGTGAGGCCCACCACGCCGGCCTTGGTGGCCGCGTAGGCCGCAAGGCCGGCGGTGGTGACGATGGCTTCGGTGGAGGCGATGTTCACCACTCGCCCACCACCGCCGCCATCACCATCGGCTGCGCGCAAGAACGGCAAGCACAGCCGGATGAGGCGCGAATGCGACGTGAGGTTCACGTCGAGCGTGCGAGCCCAGTTGCTCTCGTACTCGCCCTCCTCCATGAATGCCGAGTTGATCAACGAGATGCCGGCGTTGTTGACGAGCACGTCGATGCCGCCCAACGTCTCGGCGACACCGGCGACCATCCACTTCAACGCGTCGTGATCCGCCACGTCGCAGACGAAGCCCACCGCCGCGTGCTCGCCGTGCACAGTACGAATCTCGTCGACCACGGCGGTGACACCTTCGCCGCCGATGTCGACCACCGCGACCTGCGCGCCTTCGTCGGCGAACAGGTGCGCCGTCGCCCGGCCCATGCCCGACGCAGCACCGGTGACGATGACCCGCTTGCCCGCAACCGACCGCGACAGCGAGGTGAGGCGGGTCACTCAGCCTTCCAGCGCTCGGTGCCGGCCATGCCGTAGGCACCCAGCCACAGCGCACGCTGGGGACGCACCGCCGCGAAGGCGGTGTCGGGCGAGTTCTCCGGGCCACCCGGGGCGAACACGTCGAGGTCGTAGTCGAACACACCGGTCCACAGCCGGCGCTTGGTGTCGAGGTCGTCGTGCACCGTGGCTGTGCCCCACACCTCCAGGCCATCGCCCGTGGCAGTGACCTGCCAGTGCAACGCCACATTGGGGTTGGCCGCCAGGTTGCGCGCCTTCACCGACGTGCCGCCGCACATCACCCACAGCACATCGCCCTCCCAACACGGGTGCACGGGCACCACATCGGGGCAGCCATCGGCACCGACCGTTGCCATGTGCGCCCATGGGCTGAGCTGAGCACCCTTCGCTTTCACATCATCGAGTTCCATCCGCAGATCATCGCGTCCAGCCACCGGCATCGCCGGTATCGTGCGCGCGGTGAAGAAGCCCACGGTCGCAGAACGGCGTGCGGAGATCCTCGAGATCACGTGCGAGGTGGTCATCGAGCGCGGCTTCGCGGCCACGCGCATCGCCGACGTGGCCAAGCGGCTCGGCGTGTCCAGCAGCCTCATCCACTACCACTTCGACTCGAAGGAGCAACTGCTCGCCGAGGCGTTCGCGCACTACGCGCGCAAGGACGTGGCCGAGATGGAGGCCGAGATCGAGGCGGCGCCCAGTGCGGTTGCTCAGCTCGACCGGGTCATCCACAACTACGTGCCCGAGGGCAGCGGCGATGTCGAGTGGATGCTGTGGATCGACGGGTGGGGCGAAGCACTGCGCAACCCGATGATGCGCAAGATCAGCCAGGAGCTCGACGAGCAGTCGGCCGCTCTGGCCGAGCGCGTCATCCGCCACGGTGTCGACACCGGCGAGTTCGTCTGTGTCGATCCTGCGGCAGCTGCGATGCGTCTCACGGCAGTGGTCGACGGCCTGGCGGTGCAGTTCGCCGCTCACGACGGGATGATGACCCGCGATCAGTTCATCGATCACGTGCGCACTCTTGCCGCCTGGGAAGTGGGCCTCGAACCGGAAGCACTGCGCGACGGCAGCGCCGCCGTCGCACCGTCGGGCCCACCCTCACCCGCCACCGACAACGCCCTTCGGCAGCTCATCGCGCGCTACTGCGACGCCGTGCTGCGCAACGACGCCGAGGCGTTCGGCGGCTGCTGGACCACCGACGCCACCTGGCACCTGGGCAAGCCCAACGCCGGGCACGACGCCATCGTCGCTGCGTTCCGCAAGCTGATGGCGGGCTACAGCTGGCTCGCGCAGACGGCTCCCAACGCCGTGTTCGAGGTCGACGAGACCTCCGGCACCGGCACCGGCCGGGTGATGATCCACGAGTCGTACCGGTCGAAGAAGGATGGCGTCGGCGCGCTCGTCGGTGTGTATCACGATCGCTATCAGCGCACCGGCAACACCTGGCGCTTCGCCGAGCGTCGCATCGAAGTCATCAGTCGCGGCTGACGCGCATGGCGGCCACGAGGCCGGCCATGCTGCCGGTCAGGGGCGCACCTCGTAGAACGCGTTCACGCTGTGCTCGACGTCGAGCTTGCGGAAGCGGGTGAAGCCGGCGGCCTCGGTCATTCTTCGCGCCGTGGCCTCCGACAGGCCCAGCGTGCCCAGGCCTTCGCCATCGGCTTCACTGAGCGCCGACGACATGCACGACAGCACGCTGATGCCGTACATCAGCGAGGCCATCGGGTTCTTGCGCGCGTTCTCCTCGAACGAGTCGAGCGCCTTGATGTCGACGAGCAGCCACACACCGTCGGGCTTGATGGCCTGGCGGATCGCCTTCATCATGTCCGTCGGATGGGTCATGTCGTGGATGCAGTCGAAGGTGGTGATGAAGTCGACCGACTGGTCGGCGGGCAGCGGCGACACGCGCGGGTCGTCGAAAGCAGCGTTGTGCAGGCCACTGTCCTCCAGCTTGAGCGCCGCCCTGGCGAGCGCGTACTGCGAGATGTCGTATCCATGGAAGCTGGAGTGCGGGAAGGCCTTGGCCATCAGCAGCACCGCACTGCCTGCACCGCAGCCGATGTCGACCACTTTGGCACCGGCGGTGAGCCGGGCGACCACACCCTCCACCGCCGGCAGCACGGTGGGCAGCAGGTTGGCGTTGCTCCACGGCTCGAAGCTGCGTTCGATGCCGACGGCACCTTGCGGGCCGTGGCTGTCGTAGTCGTGGCCGACACCGGTACGGAAGCTCTCGCGCACGTCTTCCAACGCATGCATGGTCTGCGGCAACCGGTGGAACATGCCCATGCCGTACGACGGGTGATCGGGGGTCGCGAACACGACAGCGGCCTCGGGCGTGAGGCCGAAGCGACCACCCTCGTCGACCGAGACCAGCTTGGCCGCGGCTTGGTTGTGCGCCCACTCGCGCACCCAGCGCTCGACGAGGTTGGTCCGCTCGGCGAGCTCCGCGGTGGTGATCGGTTGGCCCGCCTCTTTCAACGCCGTGTACAGGCCCAGTTGGTCGCCGAGGTGGATCATGCCGGCCGTGACGGCGCCTTCCAGCTTCGAGAACACCTGGAAGGAGAAGAACTTCAGTGCGTTCTCGTCGAGTGCCGTGTCACCTGCAGCGGTCGTGTTCGTGTCGGTCGTGTTCGTGTCGGTCATGGTGCGAGGTCCTTCAGATGGGGTCGATGAACTTGGCCGGGCGCTTCTCGAAGTTCGACATCACTGCCTCGATCTGGTTGGGCCGACCGATCAGTGAGCCGATGTGCTGCCGCTCGGCAGCGAACTGCTCGGCCGCGCCTTGGTTGAGCAACCCGTTCAGCAGTGCCTTGCCCGCACGAACCGCGTCGGGGCTGCGGCCGGCGATCTCGCGCGCCATGGCCATCGCGTCGTCGTAGGGGTTGTCGGAGAGCTTGGTGACGAGGCCCAACTGATGCGCCTCGCGACCGTCGAACACGCGAGCGGTGAGCACCAGTTCCTTGGCGACGTCGGCGCGCACGAGCTGCGACAGCATCATCGTGCCGGTCATGTCGGGCACCAGCCCCCAATGGATCTCGCGCACGCTCATCTGCGTGTCGGGGTGCACGATGCGGATGTCGGCGCCGAGCGCGATCTGGATGCCGCCGCCGAGGGCATGGCCGTGCACGGCAGCGATCACCGGCACGGGCACCTCCTGCCACACCCAGCAGACCTGCTGGCCGAGGTGCGTGATGCGACCGTCCTTCATCTCGCCCGGGTTGCCCTCGGCGGGTCGGTCGGCAGCTCGCTCGCCGCCGCCGGCCAGAGCCGACATGGTGGCGAAGTCGAGCCCGGCGCAGAACGAGGAACCCTCACCGCTGAGCACGACCACACGCACACCGGGCTCGGTCTTCAGGCGTTCGCCTGCCGCTGCCAGCGCAGCGAACATGGCGTTGTCGAGCGCATTGCGCTTGTCGGCGCGGGTCATGCGCACATCGGCAATGCCGTCGGTGATGGTGATGGAGACGCGATCCTCGGACATGTCCGAGAGTTTGGCAGGTCAGTTCTTCACGGCTCGCAGCGTGTACGTGGCGGCCAACCGTTCGGGCATCTCGCGCAACCGGAACTCGTTGGGTTCGAACTCGACCATCTCGCCGGCGAGCGGGTTCCACGGCACGGACTGGTGCTCCTCGAAGAGGGTGACGGTCAACCCTGCGCTCCAGAGCGCGTTGAACACCTCCGACAACGAATGGTTGAAGCTCACGATCGTCGGCGACTCGAGCACACCGTCGTGCTCGACGTACGACTGCTCCTCCACGAACACCGTGCCGGCGGTCTCGAAGTACGGGTACTCGATGGTCACCAGCCCGTCGGGCCGCGGGTCGCACAACGACCACAGCATCGGGTGGCCCTCGCGGATGAACAGGAACCCGCCGGGCTTCAGCAGCGCGGACACGACCTGCGCCCATCGAACCACGCTCGGCAGCCAGCAGAGCGCACCGATACCGGTGTACACGAAGTCGAACTCGCCCGCCGGCAGCTGGTCGAGCGCTGAGTACACGTCGCTTTCCACATACTCGACCTGCAGCTCGCACTCGGCCGCGAGCCGGGCCGCCACTTCCAGCGCCGGAGCCGAGAAGTCGAGCCCCGTCATCTGCGCTCCCAGGCGTGCCAGCGACACGGTGTCGGTGCCGATGTGGCACTGCAGGTGCACCCCACGCAGACCGGCGATCTCGCCCAGCCGCGGAAGATCGAACTGCACAACCCGCGACAGGTGGTTGGGGTCGTCGGTGTGCTCGTGGAGCGCATAGCCCTGCTCGTGATGTGGCACACGACTGTCCCAGTTGGCCATGTTGATGCGCGCCCAATCGGCGACGTCGGTGGGGTTGGGATCGATCGGTTCCACGGCGACCAGCCTCGCGCGTCGTGCAACACTGTCGCGATGGAATTGAACCTCTCTGCCGACGAAGTGCTGTCCACCACCCGTGCCGTGCGCAAGCGCCTCGACTTCGACACGCCGGTACCGCGGGCAGTGATCGAGGAATGCCTTCAGCTGGCACTGCAGGCGCCCACCGGCAGCAACAGCCAGGGCTGGCAGTGGCTGTTCGTCACCGATCCGGCGAAGAAGAAGGCGCTGGCCGACATCTACGCAGCCAACTTCGAGATCTACCGAGCCATGGGCGGCCCGGGCCTGGCCGACGGCGACCCACGCGCCGAGCAGCAGGTGCGCGTGGTCGACTCCGCGCAGTACCTCGCCGACAACTTCCACAGGGTGCCGGTGATGATGATCCCGTGCATCGCGGGCGACCTCGACAAGGTGCCGTCGTTCGTCGGCGCTTCGCTGTGGGGTTCCATCCTGCCGGCAGTGTGGAGCTTCATGCTGGCTGCTCGCGAGCGCAGCCTCGGCACCGCGTGGACCACCATCCACCTGATGAACGGCGGCGAGCAGAAGGCTGCCGAACTGCTGGGCATTCCCGCGGGCATCACCCAGGCAGGCCTGTTCCCCGTCGCGTACACGCTGGGCACCGACTTCAAGCCCGCCACGCGCCTGCCGCTCGAGCCCATCACCCACTGGGAACAGTGGTAACCGAGCTCGGCGACGGCGCCCGGGCGCCCGAGTTCTGCACCCAAGGCGGCTTCGCGTATCGCTTCGATTGGGGCGTCGATGGGCTCGAAGCACTGGCCCACGACGCAGCCGTCGTCGTCGTGATCGACGTGCTGCGGTTCACCACCGCGGTGTGCTGCGCGCTGGAGGCCGGCGCAACGGTGCTGCCCTATCGGTGGAGGGACGACTCCACCGCCGCGTATGCAGCACGGCACCGGGCCGTGCTCGCCGGTCGACGCGAGTTGGGTGAGCCATCGCTCTCCCCCACGGACCTGCTGACGATCGAACCCGGCACGCGGCTGGTCCTGCCGTCTCCCAACGGCTCGACGATCGCGCTCCGCGCTGGCGAGCTCGGCGTTCCCCACGTCCTCGCCGGCAGCCTCCGCAATGCCACGGCGACGGCCGTTGCTGCACGAACGTTGGCCGGTGCCGCACCGATCGTCGTGATCGCGGGCGGTGAACGCTGGCACACGGCTGCCGGCCCACTGCGCCCGGCCGTCGAGGACCTGCTCGGTGCCGGTGCCGTGTTCGCGGCGCTCGACCCTGCGGGCGCTGTCTCCGGGGCGCGCTGTTCACCGGAGGCGGCCGCCGCGCGAGCAGCCTTCATCGCCGCCCGACCGTTGCTCTATCAGGCCCTTTGCGATTCGGCCTCGGGTCGCGAACTGCTGGCCCGTGGGTGGGAGGACGACGTCGCCACCTCAGCCGCTCACGACGTCTCGACGCTCGCGTGCCGGCTGATCGGTCCGGAGTTCAGGTCGCTCTAGCCGATCGTCCACCACACGACCACGTCTGTGCGCTACTCCACCAACCGGAGGCCGCTGGGGACGATGGAGGGCTCCGCCTGGGGCAGCTCGACCACGAACTCCGTGCGCCGCGCGGGGAACACGTGCTCGCTCATCAGCACCGCACGGCCATGTGTGTCGGTGGTGATGCGCTCGCAGCGCAGCACAGGACTGCCCGCGGGAACCCCGAGCAAGGTGGCGTCGGCACCGTCGACAGAGTCGGCACCGATCGTCTGCGTCGCGCCGCGCAGCGCGACGCCCAACAGCTCGTAGAACGGGTGGCTCTCCACATCGCGGCGGCTGAGGTGGTGCCCCAGTTCGGCGGGGCACCACACGGTGACCACTGCGAACGGTGTGTCGTCGGCCAGGTTGAGCCGCTTCACGCGCAGCACCTGATCGGTACCGAGCACCTTGGCCACACGCGCCGGCGCCGCACGGAAGTCGAACTCGATGACACGTCGTTCGGGGCGAACTCCTCGGCGCTCCAGCTGCCCCTCGATGGTGCCCAGCGCGTCGAGGTGCTGCAGCAGCGGCTCGCCGGCCACGTACCACCCGAAACCTTGTCGTGCGTCGACCAGCCCTTCCTCGCGGAGGATCTCCAGCGCCCGCCGGATGGTGACTCTGCTGACACCGAACTCGGCCGACAGCTCGCTCTCACTCGCCAGCACCTGACCGACACCGACGCTGCCCAACCGCTCGCGCAGGTCGTCCGCGATCTGCTGGTACCGGATCGTCCTCATCGTGTCCTCATCGTCAGGGCCCCTCGATCAGTTCGATGCGGTTGCCGAACGGGTCGGCAATGTGGCACCGGACGGTACCCGGGATCTCGTCGCTCCACGTCGCCGACAACCCGCTCGCCGCGATGAACGCTCGCAGGCCGCGGCGCACCAGCGCCGGATGTGCCTTCCTCGCCGGGCGGAAGTCGGCCTCGACCCCGAGATGCACCCGCAGCGCGCCCGACTCGAACCAGCACCCTCCTCGCGCTGCCATCACCGGTGGCTTGGGCACCTCGCGCAACCCGAGCACCCCGGCGTAGAACTCGCGGGCGGCGGCCTCGCCGCCGACAGGGATGGCGATCTGCACGTGGTCGATGGCCAGCCACGGCTCTGTTGTGTCGTCGAGTTGCTCGCTCACTTGTATTATGCTTGTATACAACTGCCACCAACGCAAGTCGAAGATGCAAGGGGATCCGTCATGACCGTCACCGCTGGAACGCCGATCGAACTGGTCGAAGGGGTCTACGCCACGCTTCCAGGGCGGGTTGCCGCCGGGCGCGAGCGCTTCGGCCGGCCGCTCACCCTGACGGAGAAGATCCTCCTCAACCACCTCTACGACCCCACCGCGGCCATCGAACGCGGCGGCACGTACAACGACTTCCGCCCCGACCGCGTGGCAATGCAGGATGCCACTGCGCAGATGGCGCTGCTGCAGTTCATGACCGCCGGCCTGCCCACCACCCTCGTGCCCAGCACGGTGCACTGCGACCATCTCATCTCCGCCAAGGTCGGCGCCAAGATCGACCTGGGGGTGGCCATCGACACCAACCGTGAGGTGTACGACTTCCTGCGCAGCGTCAGCGCGAAGTACGGCATCGGTTTCTGGGGCCCCGGCAGCGGCATCATCCACCAGGTGGTGCTCGAGAACTACGCCTTCCCCGGCGGCATGATGATCGGCACCGACAGCCACACCCCCAACGCCGGCGGACTGGGCATGGTGGCCATCGGCGTCGGTGGTGCCGACGCGGTCGACGTGATGACCGGCTTCCCGTTCAACGTGCGCTGGCCGAAGGTGATCGGCGTGCGCCTCAGCGGCACGCTCAGCGGCTGGTCGTCACCCAAGGACGTCATCCTCGAAGTGGCTCGTGTGCTCACCGTCGAGGGCGGCACCGGCGCCATCGTCGAGTACTTCGGTCCCGGCGCCGACAGCATCAGCGCCACCGGCAAGGCCACCATCTGCAACATGGGCGCCGAGATCGGGGCCACCTGCAGCGTGTTCGGGTACGACCACAACATGGCGCAGTACCTGAAGGCCACCGGTCGCGAGGCCATCGCCGACGCGGCCGACAAGGTTGCCGCCGATCTGCGCCCCGACGACGGCGCGGTGTACGACCAACTGGTCGAGATCGACCTCGACCAACTGAAGCCGCTCATCAACGGCCCGCACAGCCCCGATCGCGCCAACCGCGTGGGGGCCGCTGTTGGCGCCGAGGCCCGCGCCAACGGCTGGCCGCTCGACATCTCGTCCGCGCTCATCGGTAGTTGCACCAACAGCTCGTACGAAGACATCACGCGCGCAGCATCCATCGCCCGCCAGGCGGCAGCTCGCGGGTTGCAGGTGAAGACCGAACTGCTCGTCACCCCCGGCAGCGAGCAGACCCGCGCCACCATCGAGCGCGACGGCCTCATCGCCGACCTGGAGGCCATCGGCGCCACGGTGCTGGCCAACGCCTGCGGGCCTTGCATCGGCCAGTGGGATCGTCCGGCGAGCGCCAACGGCGTGCCGAACACCATCGTCAACTCGTTCAACCGCAACTTCCCCAAGCGCAACGACGGCTCTGCCAACACGCTGTCGTTCGTCACCTCACCCGACACGGTGGTCGCGCTCGCGCTCGCCGGCCGGCTCGACTTCGACCCCACCACCGACACCATCACCGCGCCCGATGGCAGCGAGGTGTCGCTGGCCGCACCGGTGGGCGAGGTGCTGCCGGCGCAGGGCTACGACCCGGGTGCCAACACGTTCACCGCCCCGCCGGCCGACGGCAGCGGCGTGTCGGTAGAGGTCTCGCCCACCAGCGATCGCCTGCAGCTGCTGGCCCCGTTCACCGCGTGGGACGGCAACGACTACGTGGGCCTGCCGGTGCTGATGAAGGCCAAGGGCAAGTGCACCACCGACCACATCTCGGCGGCCGGCAAGTGGCTGAAGTACCGCGGCCACCTGGAGAACATCAGCGGCAACCTGTTCATCGGCGCGGTCAACGCCTATCAGGCCGCCGACGGCAACGACTACGCGGTCGGCGAAGGCAAGGACTTCCGCGACGGCAGTACCGACAGCTACCCCAACCTGGCCAAGAAGTACAGCGAGGCCGGCGTGCGCTGGGTCGCCATCGGTGACCGCAACTACGGCGAAGGCTCCAGCCGCGAGCATGCCGCGATGGAGCCACGCTTCCGTGGCGGCGTGGTCATCATCACTCGCAGCTTCGCCCGCATCCACGAGACGAACCTGAAGAAGCAGGGCATGGTGCCGCTCACCTTCGCCGACCCGGCCACCTACGACCTCGTCGGCGAGGACGACCGCATCAGCGTGCTCGACCTTCCACCGGTACCCGGGAAGAACGTGCGCTGCCAGATCGTGAAGCCCGATGGCACCACCGTCGACTTCGACGGGGTGCACACCTTCAGTCCCGAGCAGGTCGAGTGGTTCAGGGCCGGCAGCGCGCTCAACGTCGTGCGCAAGAAGGTCGCCGACGGCAAGGCCTGACGCATGGTCTCGTGGCGTGAGTTCGAAGCAACCGAGCCGGAGCTCGCCGGGCGAGTGCAGCGACTGTTCGATGCGGGGCGACACAAAACCGTTGCCACGCTGCGCGCCGATGGCTCGCCGCGCATCTCGGGTATCGAGTGCGAGTTCGTCGACGGTCAGCTGCGCTTCGGCTCCATGGCCCACTCACGCAAGGGCGCCGACCTCGCTCGCGACCCGCGCTTCGCCCTGCATGGCCCCACCGTCCACCCGGTAGAAGGCAAGGAAGCCGAGTGGCCGGGCGAGGCGAAGATCTCCGGCCGGGCCATTCCCGCCGGGCCGGTGACGACCGACGAGGCGACAGGTGAGGCTGCCGAGGGCCAGTCGTTCATCGCCGACGTCACCGAAGTTGTCGTCACGCACCTCGACGAGGCCGCCACCAAGCTCGTCGTCGAATGGTGGACCCCCGAACACGGCATCCGCCTCGTCGAGCGCGACTGAAGCGACCGACTGCTCGTCACCTCTGCTCCTCTGCGCGGACGAGGCTCACGGCCGGGCCGACTTAGGGTGAGTGCATGGACCTTCTCGACACGCTTCGCTCGACGGGCGCCGTGCGCGGCTTCACCGACGAGCCAGTTGGCGACGACACCGTCGTGTCGATACTCGACACGGCTCGCTTCGCGCCGAGCGGCGGCAACAAGCAGCCGTGGCGGGTTGCAATGGTCAAGGATCCGGCGTTGCGTCATGCCATGGCCGAGCTGATGCGACCGGTCTGGGAGGAGTACATGGGCGCCAACGCCGTGGGCCGGCGGCCCTTCGCATTCGGCCGCTCCATCGACGCTGCTCCGGTGGCGGTGCCCAACGCGCTCATCGACGAGATCGGCACCGTGCCGGTCGTGCTGGCCGTGGCAGCCAACCTGCACGACATCGCGATCATGGACGGCAACCTCGACCGACCACCGGTGGTGGGCGGCGCCAGCATCTACCCGTTCTGCTGGAGCATCATCCTGGCAGCACGCGCGCATGGGCTGGGCGGCGTGATGACCACCTTCCTCAGCCGCGCCGAGGTCGCCGCCGCTGCTCCACTCGGCCTTCCTGCCGATCACGCGTTGGTCGCCACCATCTTCCTCGGAGTACCCACTCACCAGAACACCAAGCTGCGCCGCAACCCGGTCGACTCGTTCGCCACCATCGATCGTTTCGACGGTGCGCCACTCGCCGGCTGACGACACCGACACCAACGGCAACGACACCAACGGCAACGGCAAGAAACCCCGGTGGGTCGGGCAGACCGCGACGGGTAGCGTCCGCGCATGACCGAACTCCATCCGCTGCCGCCGGTGACCGCCGACGAGCGCACCACGCTCGAACAGTTCCTCGACTACTTCCGCTCGGTGCTCGTGCGCAAAGCCGACGGCATCGACGAGGCCCAAGCCCGTCAACAAGTCGGTGTGAGCGCAATGGACATGCTGGGCCTCGTGCGTCACATGGCACTGGTCGAGCAGTGGTGGTTCAGCCAGGCCTTCGCCGGCAGCACCGAACCCGACCTGTGGGAGGACCCCGACGATCATGATGCGGACTGGCACCACTCCCCCGCCGACACGCTGGCCGTCGCGCTCGATGCGTTGCACACCGAGATCGACAAGGCCCGCGCCGTCGTCGCCGGCGCGACCACGCTCGACGCACTCACGGCGATCGACGTCGGCCCGCCCGACCAGCCCGACCGCTACGGCCCGCGCTCGCTGCGCTGGATCCTGGTGCACATGATCGAGGAGTACGCCCGCCACTGCGGCCACGCCGACGTGATCCGCGAAGCCATCGACGGCACCACGGGCGACTGACGCGACCGACTCCGTCAGAGGTAGCGGTGCTTCTGCAGCCAGCGCAGGGCGAACCAGCCGATCAGCGGCGGGAAGTAGAAGGTGACGATGCGGCACGTGAGCGCCGCCGCGAAGGCGATGGCAGGTGACACGCCCAGAGCGATGAACCCGGCAGTGAGTGCT
>Ga0138256_10002227_pt1 | contig 20924 bp, 23 predicted proteins | sample KNB2016incub_MG_FD_105486 | JGI IMG/M metagenome (GOLD analysis project Ga0138256, IMG submission 105486) | Active sludge microbial communities from wastewater in Klosterneuburg, Austria - KNB2014incub_MG | ecosystem: Engineered > WWTP > Activated sludge > Unclassified | place: Austria... | reverse complement strand
TTTAAGTAAATTCATAATGCACGCTGCTGCTAGTGCTGAGAATTTATACTTGTTCAAAATAAGTCCTGACGTAAGTTTTTCCTCAGGAAAATACATGGATGAGGAAATATCAATTACCAGTTGGCATCTTAAATTGGTTTCCTCTTCGTACCTTTTGGAATATAATTTATCGGTACGGCCATAAACTTTCCAATCAATATTTTTTGTGGATTCTCCTGTGTTGTAGATCCGATGTTCGGCGAATTCAACACTAAATCCGTGGAATGGTGATTTATGTAGTCCAATAATAAAACCTTCCACCACTTGACTAGCCAATAATTCCAGGTGATTAAAAGCCTGAACAGGAAATTGATCAAAAAAACTCATATCTATAAAAAAAATATGCCCTTATCGTATTCGGATAAGGGCTGTGATGATTCCTATTTAATTCTATTAATTGACTAATGCGTCAATTTTTTGTTTTAAAGTGGCTTTGGTAGCAGTTCCTACATGTTTTTCAACAACCTGACCATTCTTTATAAATAGTATTGTAGGAATTGATCGTACTCCAAATTGGGTGGAAACCTGCGGATTATGATCCACATTAAGTTTTCCAATTTTTACTTTACCCGCATATTCAGTGGATAATTCATCAATAATCGGTCCTACAAGCCGACATGGGCCACACCATTCAGCCCAAAAATCAACAACGGAAACACTATCTGGTGCCAAAGCATCAGTAGGAAAGTTGCTATCTGTAAATTCAAATGCCATGTTTTTTAATTTTTATTACTTGGGAAACAATACCTAGTTTTAAATGGTTCAAATGGGAACATAATATTGTAAATGTAGGTATGTTAAAGATTTTAACAAAATCAAATCGGGTCTTATTTATTAGTTTGGTAGTTAGTTTATTGACCTTTTGCATAGGTATGATACTTAAGCGAATGTCAACAGCCCAGTTGGATGACTTCTATACCAATACGTTGTATAGAGGATTTCGATTTATTTGGGATCACAGTATGGGATTGCTTCCGATTCCAATAATTTATTTGTGGTTTTTATTTATCGTAGTAGGTATTATCAGATTAATTTATTTAACTGTAAAACGGAGAATATCGGCAATCCGGTTATTGGTTTATTTAATTTCAGGACTTATGTTACACCTAAGTTGGTTTTATATAACTTGGGGTTTTAATTATTTTAGAAGTCCTTTGGTAGAGCGGTTGCCTCTTAATTTAAATATAAATCAGCATGAGTTAAGAGAAGCTTATTGTGAAATAACTGAAAAAATAACAGTTTTAAAATCGAACTTGGTTAATTCAAATTCTAATCTAGAAGGTTTAAGTGACCCAGATTTGAAAAGGATTTTGAATGATCAGTTGGGACTACTATTTAATCAATTTAAATTAGTAGACATTCCAAATGTAAATTGTAGAATCATTTGGCCGGGATCTCTTTTGATTTGGGCCTCAGCTGGTGTATATTGGCCATTTTCAGGTGAAGCTAATATTGATGGTGGTATTCACAGGATTCAAGTACCATTTACCATGGCCCACGAAATGTGTCATGCTAAAGGGTGGACAGATGAAGGGGAGTGTAATTTTTTAGCTTATCTGGCATGTGATCGGAGTAAGGACATCGAAATAAAATACAGCGGCAATTTAGCTTATTGGAGGTATTTGAATTCCAGTATGTGGCTCTTAGATCCTGAATGGACCTCTTTTGAATTAGATCAATTAGCTGAAACAATACAAAGTGACCTGAAGGAAATACGCAAAAAAATGGATCGATATCCTGAAGTTTTTGAATCGTTGAGATTACTGTTTTATGACCAATATTTAAAAGTGAATGGAATTCGTTCAGGAATTGAAAGTTATTCGGATTTGGTTAAGTGGATCATTTCATTTGAACGGGATATATATTGTTCAAAAGCCAAAACCAACAAAATAAAAAAGGGCCTTTTTTATTAAAAAGACCCAATTGATAGGTAAAGTTAAATGTGACTTTTATATTTTAATTTTCAGATATAATTTGTTTGGCCATGTTTAGTATGGTTTCATCTTCAATCAGGACAACACCGCCATTTGGACCAGATTCTAGATGATTCCCACTGTGTTCTAGATGATGTGCTCCGAAATAATTTCTAACGATCTGTTCATCCAAATTAAGTTTAGTGGCGATTCTGGATATACTGCCACTGGGTAATTGGTGTTTGATTTGACGTAATTCATCTAAGGTTATGTACATATTTAAGTGGTTTAAAAATGTGAATAATAAATCGACCCCTTAAAATAAGACGTTTTTATAATACCTAGATTGTTTTTATATAAAAAATTATAAAAATTCTTCTACAGAAGTATATTCCAGATCGAAAGCAGAAGCAACGCCTTTATAAACTACTTTGCCATTAACAATATTAAGTCCTAATTTTAATGAATTATTTTCTTGACATGCTTTCTTCCAACCCTTTTCGGCAAGTAAGATGGCATATGGTAGGGTAGCATTGGTTAATGCTACTGTGGAAGTATAGGGTACTGCTCCAGGCATATTGGCTACACAGTAATGAACCACTTCATCAATTATATATATAGGGTCATCGTGAGTTGTAGGTTTGGAAGTTTCAATACAACCTCCTTGGTCAATTGCGACATCGACCAATACAGTGCCTGGATGCATGGTTTTTAACATATCTCGTGTAACGAGATTAGGTGCTTTTGCACCGGGAATCAATACAGCGCCTACTATTAAGTCATGTGTTCTAACCAGTTCTCTGATGGTTAATTCATTAGAATACATGGTAATGACATTAGCTGGCATAACATCAGCAAGGTAACGCAATCGATTTAAACTTATATCTAATAAGGTAACCTGAGCACCTAATCCTGCCGCCATTTTAGCTGCTTGTGTACCTACTATACCACCACCTAAAATAAGTACTTTTGCGGGAGGAACGCCTGGCACTCCACCTAAAAGTATTCCTTTTCCTTTTTGTGGTTTTTCAAGATATTTAGCCCCTTCTTGTATAGCCATCCGACCTGCTACTTCTGACATTGGAATTAATAAAGGTAAACTTCTGTCCGGTAATTCAACAGTCTCGTATGCTAAACAAACGGCTTCGCTTTTAATCATTGCATTTGTCAGCGGTTCATAGGATGCGAAGTGAAAATAGGTAAACAATAATTGGTCTTTCCTGATTAATGGGTATTCAGATGCAATGGGTTCCTTAACTTTTATAATCATTTCAGCTATAGCGTAAACTTCTTCAATGGTCTTAAGGATTTTAGCACCCGCATCGATATACTTGTGATCTGGAAATCCACTTCCTTCGCCTGCTGTGGACTGGACATATACATCATGACCGCGTTTGTGAAGTTCAAAAGCACCTGCTGGGGTTAATGCAACACGATTTTCACTTGATTTAATTTCCTTAGGAACACCAATTATCATAAATTTCTTTTTAGTTGTGGATAATAATGGCGAAAATACAACGCTTACCGATATTCATTTAAATAGAATTCAGTTTTATTTATAATTGATGCACTGTAAAGAAATCGAATATGATGTGGATATGAGAACTGTATAAATAACTCAAGCATTAAATTAAGGCTTAGGAAGAATTCCAATGAATAGTATGGCCTAAAAAAAAGAATGCCCGTATACGTTATACGGGCAAATCTTCATTTAATAACCAAAACTCAAAACTCAGATTATCCTTATCCAAATTCTGTGCCAACTTTTGTAGAAAATGAAGATTTGTAAGGTATTTAGAGTTAAAATTAATAAAATCTGTTGTTTGCTTTAGAAATAAAATACTTAAATTAAGATTATTATATATATCTTAATAGTTGTATAACATGTATTTATATAAAATTTAAAGTGCTTGTATCCAAAGTAGGGTGAGACAAGGTAAATAATTTATGAATGGCTGCTATAGAAGCGGAGTTGAACGAATAGCTGTGTTCATTGACATAAAGGTCAATGTGTTTTTTAATGACCTCGTCACTTAATTCCTGCGCATGTTGGGCAATAAATGGATAAATCTTTGGATAATGATCATTTGAAAATGTGATAGACGCTTGAATAATAGCTTTGATTTGAAGTTTAAGTTCAGGATTCAGACTCCTTTTAATTGCTATTAGTCCCAATGGTATAGGGAGTTGATTTTGTTCTACCCAATGAGTTCCTAAGTCCAAAAGTTTGAATAGGCCTTTGGATTCGTAGGTAAAACGGTTTTCATGGATTATCACCCCGGCATCAACCTGGTGATTAAGAACCAAGGATTCTATTTGTGAAAAAACAACATTTTGTAATTTTTTTGCTGACGGGAAGGCAAATTTGAATAGGAAATGTGCTGTTGTATGAATGCCGGGGAGTGCTATTTTTAGATTTGGAATTTCATTTAATTCTATGTTGTGATTTGCTATTAACAGTGGACCATTATTAGTGCCTAAGGCACCACCACAACTCAGGATATCATATTGGTCTATAATTTCAGGAAACTTTGCTGCACTTACTTTAATCAGATCGAATTGCCCTGAAGGAGCCAGTATATTTAATTCTTCAATATCATAATACTGGGCTTCAACTTCGTGATGTTGCGGAGCTGAAATCATTTGATTGATCCATGGTCCAAAAATAAATGTATCATTTGGACAAGGGGATATTGCCAGACTTAGTTTATTTTTGTGTCTATTCATGGTGCCTCATATTTTATACGAAGATAATCACATAATTGTTTTGGAGAAATATCCAGGGCTTTTATCACAAGGTGATGAGACCGGGGATCCTAATTTAGTTGACATTATTAAAGATTATTTAAGAGTTAAATACAGTAAGCCCGGCGAAATTTATGTAGGCCTGCTTCAGAGAATAGACAGGCCAGTTGGGGGTATTATGGTGGTCGCTAAAACATCTAAGGCATTCACTAGACTTCATGATCAGATTAAAGGAAGGACTGTCGACAAATTTTATCTTGCCATGAGTAAATCTGCTCCTCCTAAAGAAGAAGATTTGTTGTTCAATTATCTATTGAAGGATAGTAAAATTAATCGTACTACGGTTCACGATATTGAAGTTCCCGGAAGCAAAGAGGCAAAATTGCGATACAAATTGCTGGGCCAAAAAGATGACAAATTCATATTTCAGATTAAATTAATTACGGGCAGATCACATCAGATCAGAGCACAGATGGCCAATATTGGATGCCCTTTAATGGGTGATGTTAAATATGGTAATGTCCTGCAGAAACCTGCCTATAATTTATGCCTGTATGCTTACCACATATCGTTTGTGCATCCGGTTCAAAAAATCAAGATGACTTTTACTAACTTTCCTAAAGGGTCAGGCTATTGGACTGGAATGGAATCTTTTTTTCCAAGGGAAAAAACATTATTGCCACAGAATATTTAAATGATTAGTAAATAGTCATTGTTTTGTAATTTACATATTTATTCATTTATTATTTGAGCAATAAGGTTTTATGTAAAATTTATGTTCAATAATATGTGATTATACCATATTTGACAATTCTTGCTTGAGGCTGAACATAAATTGAGCAAACTAATTTCCAAAATTTTTATACTTTTGCGGCTGGTGAGAGTTCACGACTGGCTCCTTCTAATCCCCCAGGGTAGAAATACAGCAAGGGCGTGAAGTCGTAGCGGTGCGATGGACTCTTGCCATTTTTTATTTATAAATCCCCCATTATGAAGTTTTTTATAGATACAGCGAATTTAGATCAAATCAAAGAAGCTAGCGAACTTGGTATTCTTGATGGTGTCACCACCAATCCGAGCCTTATGGCTAAGGAAGGTATTTCAGGTAAAGAAAATATCTATCGCCACTATAAAAAGATCTGTGATTTGGTTGAAGGAGATGTCAGTGCTGAAGTGATTTCAATTGATTTAGAGGGAATGTTGAGGGAGGGCAAAGAATTGGCAGAAATAGCAGACAATATTGTTGTTAAAGTGCCAATGACTAAGGATGGAATCAAAGCCATTTGTGAATTTACTGAATTAGGGATTAAAACCAACTGTACACTTGTATTTAGTGCAGGACAAGCTATACTTGCAGCTAAAGCGGGTGCTACTTATGTATCTCCGTTCATTGGCCGAATTGATGATTCGAATTGGGATGGCATGCAATTGATCAAAGATATTTTTGAAATTTATACTTTACAGGGATATGAGACTGAAATTTTAGCTGCATCGATTCGAAGCTCATATCAAATCGTTGAATCGGCCAAAGCAGGAGCAGATGTAGTTACTTGTCCCTTGGATGCTATTCTCGGATTACTGAAACATCCTTTGACAGATATTGGCTTGGCGAAATTTTTGGAAGACCATAGGAAAGCAGAAAGCGCAGCAAAATAATTTTTAGCTTCTATTGTAATTTTATTATCATGTTGTTGTAACAACATATTTCTTTTTGCTATTGCTCTCAATTGGCATTATTGGGTATTTACAATTTCGAAGTCAAGTAAACCATTTTTTGATATGAAATTTTTGATGATTAAAAATTGATTTATATTTGTTCTTAAACAAAACAAAACCATATGATAATTAAAATTCTAAAATGGATAGGCATAATCTTATTAAGCTTACTTCTTATCAGCTTTTTTCTTCCTTCTAAATCTCGTGTAGAGCGCTCGGCAATACTTAAAGCACCCGCAGCTGTGATTCATAAATCTATTGCAGACTTGCATCAGTGGCCCAATTGGTCGCCATGGATAAGAATGGATACAAATATTGTCCTTGAGTATCAAAATAATTTGGTTGGAAAAGGAGCCAGTTATTCTTGGAAAAGTAAAATAGTAGGAAATGGTAAATTAGAAATCATAGAAGATAGTCCTGAATTGATTAAAGCAAAAATGGATTTTGATGGTATGGGAATTTCTTTCGGCACTTATACTTTAAAAAATGAAGGCGAAGGGACAAAAGTTACTTGGAGTCTGGATTCCGATGGGGAAGGAATGCCTTTTTATTTTAAACCAATGAGTAAGTATTTTAATTTAATGATGGATAAAATGATTGGCCCTGACTTTGAAAAAGGTCTTCAAACTCTTGATGAATATAGTCTGCAAATGGCTAAACGATCAAGTGGCTCTGTATTAAGTGTAGAAGAAATGACTAGTAAAAATATGATACTAGCCCAGATGATTGGAACTTGTTCACCTAATGAGGTAGGCGCCAAACTTGGAGAGATGTATGGTGCAATTAATGAGAAAATTACTCCTGAACAAATCAAGGTCGTTGGGATGCCATTAGCTAGTTATCCAGAATTTGATCCTGCAGCAAAGTTGGTAAGAGTACTAGCAATGTTGCCAGTTGACAAAAAATGTAAGTCATTAAAGGAAAGTGAGGTTTATTGTTTTGAAATTATAGGTCAAAAATTAATAAAAGCAGTCTTCCAGGGACCTTATGAAAACAGCAAAATGGCATATGATGCTATAGAAGCTTACATAAAAGAAAAAGGGTACGAAACCAATGGACAGCCCTACGAAGAATATGCAAATGACCCAATGGAAGTAAAGGATCCAAATTTGTTTCTTACTAATGTATACTGGCCATACAAGTAATCTGGATTTAATCTTTTAATTTAAGTTGATTTAATTAGGAATTGCTAGCTTAATGACGTAATTGTTATTACGGTAATTATGCCTTAGAGGCATGTCTTTTATTGTATGCTATCCAGGATTGCAATCCGCCAGAATGTAGAAAATAGATATCGCCTGTTTGTGGATAATACTGTAAAAATTCAGTGAAAGCCATCATTAACCGACCTGTATAAATGGGATCTAATAGTATGCTTGTATGGTCATAAAATGAGCTTATAAAAGCAAGTAGTTTTTTATTAAATCCTCCAAATGCAACTTGAATTGATTCTTCGAGAATTATAATGCGGTTTGAAGGATCTAAATGCACTTTGCTTTTGACAGGAGATAAGCAGGCTAATTTTACATGTTGAGTTTGATTTAATATGGCATTTAGTGTGGTGCCTGATCCGTAAGCGATTGCAATGATGTTGTTTTTATGATCAAAATCTTTTGGAAATTCGGCTAATAATTTTGCAATACCCAAATCAGCAGATGGTCCGATTCCTCCTTCTCCAATCCAATAGGTATTGTTTTTTGCCATTGATTCTCCAATGGTTTCTTTTTGAGATCGGGAAATCAAATTTAATTTGGCATTCCAAAGTAAGGCATCTTGCATGGTTGGTGACAAATTATTTTCTGGATGTCCGTAGATGTATAGTTCACAGGGAATCTTAAGTTGGTTGCATGTCCAGGCTAATGCATGAAGATGATTAGAATGAGCGCCACCAATACTCGATATATTAGTGTAGGTTGATTTTAGATAATGCAATAAATGGCCCTCTAGTTTGCGCCATTTATTTCCACTGACCACAAGATGTATCAGGTCATCTCGCTTTATACGAATGCGAAGATCTTGATAAATAATTTCTTCACATGGACTGGGTAAAATAAATTGTGTAAGTAAATAGTTGAAGTCCATATTTTGCTACTAACTTTCACCCAACCACTTAATGGGTTTTAAAAGATTGTGTGGTCTAAGAATTGATTTAACTACAACATTTTTTTTGATGTGGTCTATAGCTTCTGAGATATCGTCTGTTACTAAAATCATATCCTTGTCTTTTTCGGCAATGGTACCTTTGATGACCAAATCTTCAATAAAAGCAACCAGATGTCTGTGAAAAGATTTTCCAAAGAGGATGATCGGAAATCCGGTGATTTTGCCTGTTTGTATTAAGGTTAGCGCTTCAAAAAATTCATCCATTGTGCCAAATCCTCCCGGCATGACCACAAATGCATAAGAGTATTTAATTAACATTGTTTTTCTGGTGAAAAAATAATCCATATCAACATGCCGATCTAAATAGGGATTCGGAAGTTGTTCATTGGGTAAAACGATATTGCAACCTACGCTTCTTCCACCCACTTCCCTGGCCCCTTTATTGGCAGCTTCCATGATTCCCGGACCACCACCGGTCATTATCGTAAAACCTAATTTTGCAATTTCAGCTGCTAGGTCTTCCGTTATCTTATAATACATGTGTTCTTTGCTGAATCGAGCAGAACCAAAGATGGTAACACAGGGGCCAACAAAATGTAATCCCCGAATTCCTTTGAATAAGTCCCAGAAGACATCAAGCATATATTTGAATTCTTCCCATCTGTTTAATGGTCCCTCTAAAAAATGGATATCACCTTTTTTCTTTGACATGAGTTAATCAAATTTGAACTGCAAGATTAGAAAAAAACATTCATATTAGACTTTTTTTATATTTTACGTCCTTAAGCTAAAACCAATTCATGAGCCTCAATCAAAACTTAACTTCGAAAGACATAAATCTTGTTTCTCAAATGGCGGAAAACCTTATTCCATCAGAAATCATTAAGCTTGGTAACGAAATTAATGCAAGAAAAAGCAAGGGAGAGCAGATCTATAATTTAACGATTGGGGATTTTGATCCTCAATTATTTCCTATACCTGTTGAATTGCGTGATTTTATTATTCAGGCTTATATGGATGGGCATACCAACTATCCTGCTGCTAATGGAGTTCAGGAATTGCGAAATGTATTGTCCAAAACTTTAAAAGAACAATTAGATCTGTCTTACTCGTCTGAGGAAATTCTGATATCCGGTGGATCCAGACCTTTGATTTATGCTGTTTACCAAACGATTTTGGATCCGGGAGATAAGGTCATCTATGCAGTTCCTTCATGGAATAATAATCATTATTGTCATTTAAATCATGCAGCTAAAATTGAACTCGAAGTTGGGCCGGAACAAAATTTTATGCCTAGGGCAGAAGATATAAAGCCTTTTATAGAAGATGCCTATTTACTGGCACTTTGTTCACCACAAAATCCTACCGGGACTGTTTTTTCGAAAGAAGTATTGATGGATATTTCAATCATGGTACTTGAAGAAAATAAACGTCGTAAAGGTGTAAAAAAACCACTCTATATTCTTTATGATCAAATTTATTGGCAATTAACCTTTGGGGGACTCAAACATGAGGATCCTGTACATTTGGTTCCAGAGTTAAGAGATTACGTCATTTACATTGATGGTTTGTCAAAAGTTTATGCGGCAACGGGAGTGCGCGTAGGGTGGAGTTTTGGTCCAATAGAGGTTATTAATAAAATGCGTGCTATATTGTCTCATGTAGGGGCGTGGGCGCCTAAGGCTGAACAAATAGCCACAGCACGATTCCTAGAAAATCCAAAAGCAGTAAATGATTATTTGAATTGGTTTAAACCCCAAGTGGAATTGAGGTTAAGACAATTGTTTGAAGGTTTTGACGGGCTCCATAAATTGGGATTGCCGATTGAAGTTATTCCGCCACAAGCAGCTATATATTTGACCATAAGATTTCCATTAGTTGGAAAAACAACAAAAGAAGGAAAATCATTGAATGTTCAAACGGAGGTAACACAATATATTTTAGATGAGTGTCATGTTGCTATGGTTCCATTTAAAGCTTTCGGAGGAACGGACCAATCTGAATGGTATAGAATATCAGTTGGAACTTTGAAACTGGAAGACATACCAATTATTATTGGGAACATTCGTAAAGGATTAGAACAACTTCATTAATTAAAAATAGTAAGCAGTGAATGAAATGAATAAACATCATCATGCTATCATTATGGCTGGTGGAATTGGGAGTCGATTTTGGCCGCTAAGCAGGAATCAAAAACCCAAACAATTTATAGATATTTTAGGAACCGGTAAATCTTTGATACAAATGACATTCGATAGATTATGTCTTTGTGTTCCACAACAAAATATTTGGGTCGTCACGAATCTTGATTATTTCGAATTGGTTAAAGATCAATTACCATTGATAGAAAGCGACCGAATTCTTTGTGAGCCATCACGTAAAAATACTGCGCCATGCATAGCCTTTGCAGCTGCGGTATTAAAAGATTTAGATCCTGAATCATCTATGCTCATTGCTCCTTCTGATCATTTGATTTTAAACGATTTGCAATTTGTTAAAGACATACATGAAGGTTTTCAATTCGTTGAATCAACTCAGGGATTATTGACATTGGGCATTCAAGCATCAAGACCCGATACAGGATATGGTTATATACACTTTAATAACTATGAAAATCAATCGCATGATATTTTTCCTGTGGTTGCATTTGTGGAGAAACCCAATCATAATTTAGCATTACAATATTTAGAAAGCGGCAATTATTTATGGAATAGTGGGATGTTTATTTGGAAAACATCATCCATCATAAGCGCCATGGAAGAATATACTCCAGCAATTAGTGATTTGTTTTCTGATTTTACAATGGATCAACTTGAACTTATTTATGATCAGGTAGAATCTATTTCTATTGACTTTGCGGTGATGGAAAAATCTAAAAATGTATATGTAAAAACGGTTGATTTTGGTTGGAGTGATTTGGGTACATGGGGTTCTTTATATCATCTTAGTAAACAAGATGACAGACAGAATGTAATTCATTCAGATAAACAATTATTGTATGATGTGAACCAATGCATTATTCATAGTAATACAGATCAACTCATCGTAGTTCAGGGATTAAATGATTATATTATTATAAATACTGCAGATGTGTTGCTCATATGTGAAAAATCAAATGAACAAAATATTAAACAAATGGTCGCAGATGCAGCAACTCATTTTGGGAAAAACAATTTTTCCTAATCAGAAGATTTTGATTTTTTTATACCATCATTAGGCTCCGTCATGAACATTGAAAAAAATAAATTAAATGTATTTTCCTTAACCATGATTGTGATTAGTCTGGTTATTGGAATGGGAATATTTAGAACGGCCTCTGATGCGGCATTAGCAGCTGGAACTCCAAGTATTTTCTTTTGTGCATGGATTTTTGGTGGTGTGATTGCACTATTTGGTGCACTCAGTTATGCTGAAATTGGCTCCAGGTATCCGATTATTGGTGGGTATTATAAAATATTTTCTTATGCCTTTCATCCATCTTTAGCTTTTGCTTTAAATTGTGTTATACTTATTTCTAATGCCGCTTCATTAGCAGGGGTGGCTTTAATTGGTACAGAATATATCGCTCCGGTATTATCTGATCATGCTATTTCGGATCTTGGTAAATCATGGATAGCCATGTCTGCTATTCTAACTTTTTATGGTGTGAATCTTCTAGGATTGCGGATGAGTTCTAATACACAAAATGTATTGATGATCATAAAAATTGGGATGATACTCATATTAATTTTGTCTTTGTTTTTTATAAATCATTCAGCTGAACAAATAACGGAACAAGCAGTATCCCTGAGTTCTACTTCTATATTAGGAGCATTTGGTGCTGCACTAGTCTCTGTTTGTTTTACATACGGTGGATATCAACAATCAATAAATTTTGGTGGAGAGGTTAACGATGCTAAAAAAGTTTTACCTCGAGGAATCATTGTAGGGATATTCATCGTGATTATTCTTTATCTAACCGTTAATTATGCATATTATAAAATTATAGGTTTTGAAGAATTAAAACATGCGAAAGGTATTGCATCAATTATTGCTGAAAAAATATTTGGGCCAATAGGAAAAACAGTTTTTTCTGTTTTGTTATTCACTGCTGTTTTAGCCTATGTCAATGTATTGTTGTTGAGTAATCCCAGGGTGATGTTTGCTATGGCGGATGATGGGATATTGCCAAAAATATTCCAGAAAAGGACTCAAGAGAAAGATGTTTTAATTGTAAGTTTAACAGTATTTACCTTGATTACGATCATTATACTTTTTTTTGCAAATACATTTGACAAAATACTTGGTTTTACGATGTTTCTAGACTCTATTGGAATGGCTACATCTGCTGCGACCTTATTTGTTATCAGAAAAAAAACAGCACACCTGGACGGAACAGGAATTTATAAAATGAAATTATTTCCAATAGCTACATTAATTTTTATCGGTGCATATTTATTTGTCAGTTTTACGATAATTCGAAATACACCTTGGTTGGCGGGAATTGGGGCTTTAGTTTTTGTAGCATTTCTAGGTTTGTATTTTGTAATTAAAAAATGGAATATTAAATGAAAGACATATCTTATATTTTGAATGAATTGGGTGAGGATCGGGAAGATTATTTTAACGCGATTGCGCCACCCATAGTTCAAACCAGCAATTTTGCATTCAAACGAATTGCAGATCTCAGAGAACGGTTTAAAGATGAGTATGGAGGATATTTATATTCGAGAGGCTTAAATCCAACTGTAGATATTTTACGAAAAAAATTGGCAGCATTGGATGGTGCGGAAGATTGTTTGGTTTTTAATTCTGGAGCCGCTGCTATCTATTCTTCAGTTGTGCCTTTTGTATCTCAAGGTGACCACATTATTTCTGTCAGAAAGCCGTATACCTGGGCTCAGAAATTATTTGACTTATGGTTGCCGAAGTTTGGTGTGACGACCACCTATGTTGATGGAAGGACTATTCAAAATATTGAGAACGCCATTCAAACCAATACAAAAATTATTTATTTGGAATCGCCCAATAGTTGGGATTATGCGATCCAGGATTTGAAACGTATTTCTGCACTTGCTAAGTCTAAAAATATTCTTACGGTCGTAGACAATAGTTATTGTACACCGATTTATCAAAAGCCCATTGAATTGGGAATCGATATTTCTATGCAATCAGCAACGAAGTATATCGGTGGACATAGTGATGTGGTTGCAGGCGTATTGTGTGGTCCAAAAATATTGTTGAAGAAAATTTTCGATTTGGATTATTTATTGGTGGGCAATGGCATTCAACCATTCAATGCTTGGTTATTGATCCGTGGCTTAAGAACGCTCCCAGTTAGATTAGAAGCCATATCCAAGACCACAAGATTAGTTATTGAATATTTAAAAAGCCATCCTAAAATTGAAAAAGTGTTGTTTCCCTTGGATCCTGATTTTGATCAATACCATTTAGCAAGCGAACAAATGCAAGGTGCATGTGGATTGTTCTCAGTAATTGTTAGAACAGAAAAAGCTGAACACATAGAACGTTTTTGTGAAGCGTTAAAATGTTTTTTTATTGCAGTAAGCTGGGGCGGTTATGAGAGTTTGGTTATTCCTAAAGTAGCTGGGATAGAAATAAGTTCATTTGATGTTCATCAGGAAGATCATAGGATGATTAGATTTTATGTTGGTTTGGAAAGTGCTGATTATTTGATTTATGATTTAAATCAAGCACTTGAATTTTTATAAATGAATTTGTATTAAGTAATTTATTTCATTTTTCAAATGCATTTTTAGATGTTTTTTAGGATTTAATAATTTGTCAAATCTTAGTAGTTTATAACTTGCCCAATTTGTATTCTCGCCACCAAGACCAATGTCCATAAATAGCGATGAGTAAGAAAATAAAAAATTCAAAAGAAACAAAAATGATTTCTTTAAATGCATAGAGAAAAATACAAATAATATCAACGATAATCCAAATGATCCAATTTTCAAAATATCGTTTTGCCAATAGGGTATTTGCAACTATGCTTGCTATGGTTACAAAAGAATCAGTATAGGGATAAGCTGCTGGTTTTGTAAAAACTTGAGGCCAAATAGAATGAATGTTTTTAATAAAAAAGCCAAAGATTAAACTTAATCCCAATGTTCCAATGGTTAAAAATAGGATGGATTTTAATTCGAGTACTTTAATGGGAATATTTATTTTTTTTTCATAAATCCAATTATACCAGCCATAAATGCTGATTCCAAAAAAATAGACCTGTAAAAACATGTCTGAATAGAGTTGGACTTGAAAGAAGATAATAAAGAAAAGCAGGATATTGATTAAACCAATGGGCCAGGTTAGGATATTGGATTTCGCGGCCAGCCAAACAGCAATAATTCCCGCTATAGTTCCGTAAAATTCTAAATAACTTATTGGATAGTCTAAAAGGGTGAAGAAGGTATTATCGATATAAAAATAGGACACTCATCGGTTTATTTGATCGATTAAAGATAAGATAATATTAAGGATAATTGCATCCCACCAGAGACAAATAATTTGGTTTTAAATATAATAAGAGTTTAATGTGTAAGTTGTTGTAATATAACTATATATTTGATTTTTTATAGCTTAAATTGTTTTTTTACTGCCCATGATAAAGGGAGACTTTTTCGAGCGATTGCTGGCATTTCCAATCAGGACAAAGTTTGACATGTAGATTTTTAAGCCTACCTTTGTGCTCGAAAACAGCAAATTTATGAGCCAAAGACAAGATGTATACGTTGATTCTGAGATATCTGAATTGCTTAAAGTGATTATTCATGCACCTGATGCAGGAATTGATCGAATCACACCAAGAAGGGCAGGGGAATTGCTTTTTGATGATATTGTTTATTTGCCAGTGATGCAACGGGAACATGAGACGTTTGAGAATATTCTAAAGCTCTTTATTGGTAAGGAAAACGTTCTTGAGACCTGCACGCTGATTAAAGAATCCTTAGATGCCAATGAAGCTTATAAAAAAGAACTCATACAGTTAATTAAGGATTTTGAAGAATTACCGGAAAGCACCGTTAAATTACTTTTTGAATTGCCTCACAATGTTTTAGCTGATGTTTTGATTTCTGGATATTATCCTGCCGAAGATCAGATTTTGTTTGACCCAATTCCTAATTTTATTTTTACTCGGGATATTGCGGTAATTGTCAACGAACATGTCGTCATTACCAAAGCATCTAAATATGTTAGACATCGTGAGAATTTATTGACCCGGTTTATATTTTATGCGCATCCCTATTTTGCACATTTAATGGAAGAAAATAGATTGATCAATTTGAATTTGGTGAATGAATTTCCACCATCCCGTAAAGGTGAACCCATTTCAATCGAGGGTGGAGACATTATGATACTTAATAAAGATTATTTATTGATAGGAAGTAGTGAACGGACTACAGATCATGCACTCATGACCTTGAAGAATTTACTGTTCGAACGTGGCATCATAAAAAACGTAGTCGAAATTGAAGTCCCCAAGGAACGTTCATATATGCATATAGATACCTTGTTTACTCAGATTAATGAAAAACACTTTGTAGGATTTAAACCCATAGTAAAAGATGGATTGGGGTCTTATGTTACTGTATTTAGAATAACCGGAGAAGTGGTAGAATATCCTTCTGTTGTTGATTTTTTACATGCTGAAATTGATCCTGAAATTGAATTTATTTGGAGTGGTGGTGGCGAGTCACCCTATCAGGAAAGGGAACAATGGACCGATGGGTGCAACTTGCTAACGATTAGACCCGGTGTGGCACTAACTTACGACCGCAATCCTTATACGGAGAAGGCCTTTAGAGCTGCAGGATATCAAGTCATCCATGCATCAGAATTTATGCGTCAGGTCGAAGGTGGAGGCTTGGATGTAGCCGATATTAAGAATACCATTATTACCTTACCTTCAAGTGAGTTGTCTCGCGCACGTGGGGGAACCCATTGTATGTCTTGTCCTGTTTTAAGAAAGTAATCAAAAACCATTTATTTAATGTTTACACATTCCACACAAGTTCGGGTCAGATATGGTGAAACCGACAAAATGGGTTTTGTTTATTACGGATATTATTCCCTGTATTATGAAATTGGTCGTGTGGAAGCTTTAAGATCTTTGGGATTGGATTATAAATCCATGGAAGATCAAATGCATATTTTCATGCCTGTAGTTTCATTAAATGTGAGATACCTGAGACCGGCACACTACGATGATTTATTAACTCTTGAGACCAGTATTGTTAAATGGCCAAATACCAGTATTCAATTCGATACTAAAATTCTAAATGAAAAAGGGGACTGGTTGAATCAGGGTCAGGTTGTATTGTGTTTTTTGGATATAGCGTCCAGGAAAAGAGTTGAAATGCCGGAATTATTGATTCAAAAATTAAGTCCTTATTTTGAAAAATAAATGGAATGAATGGTGGAATAAATTTTTACAATGGCCTATCATAGTAAATATAGTGATATGGAGTCAGAACCATTCATTGCCTGGATTTCATGATGTAAGTATTTATACGACTTTAACTTTTATTCGAAATGAACTGAATAAAAATGATCTGAATACCAGGGCAAGTGCGATGTCCTATAGTTTTTTTTTAGCTCTGTTTCCATCATTGATTTTCTTATTTACATTAACGGCTTATTTTCCGAAGAGTTGGGATTTTTATTCTGCCATGGAGAATTCCATAATATCGGTAATGCCGGACCGGGCGCAAGATTATATTTGGAAAGATATCGTTAGTACCATTCGGCCTAAAGCTAAGAGTGGATTATTATCCATAGGATTTATTTTAGCCTTAGTGTTTGCCTCTAATGGTATGTTGACAATGATGAAAGGATTTGATAAAACATATAAATCCAGTTTTCGAAAACGATCATGGACACAGAAGCAATTGATTGCTATATTACTGACTTTTTTATTAGGTATATTATTGATTTTTTCCGTATTGATTTTAATTTTAGGTGGTCAGATATTTAAATGGATATTTGGCATATTGCATTTAAGTAAATTGACAGTGATCGCGGTCAAATTTTTTCAATACTTGATTATTATCTTATTGTTTTATTCCGTTATCGAATTGATGTATCGCTTAGCTCCTGCCTTAAAGAAGCCATTTAGTTTCTTTTCTCCGGGTACTATTTTTGCTACTATAGGTTCCATCATAACATCCGTTTTATTCGGATATTTTGTGGATCATTTTTCAACCTATCATAAAGTCTACGGTGCTATTTCAGCTTTGATTATAACCTTGATTTGGATCCGATTGAATGTATTAATATTGATACTAGGTTTTGAATTGAATGCCGGAATTATCATCAATAGAGATATTAGGCAATTGGCTTTGATTCAAGATGAAGAAGATTAATGGTTTTTAGGAATTTAATGCATCCGTAAAAAACTGATTCAGGGGTAAAGCCACTTTATAACAATCTAATATGTGTTGATCTAATTTGGGTTTCAATATCAATTCGCTATCAAATTCACAGGTATAAAAAAAGGATTTATTATATAGAAGCGCTTGTTTGTTAGCTGCTTCATTAAATTCTGCCGGAATCTTTTTATTTTTCTCACCTTGAATATTTTGATACAAAGCAACAAATTTTTTATCATGTATCAATTTATCAAATTCCTTTAAATGACTTGTAATGTAAGTTCTTATTTTTAATAAATTTTCTGTGCTTGGGGCATAAACGCCAGTATAAATATGAATTTTATCTGCCTTGAATTCCATGTACAATCCAGGGGTTTCAAAGTCTTTTTTGCCACCATGGGAAATAGCAGCGGACATATGTGATTTGTATGGTGTTTTATCTTTACTAAATCGAACATCTTTATAAATTCTAAACACACATTCTTTGGCACTCGTGTTAAGATTAGGGTATAATTTTTTTAGTAATTCAATCATTCTTTCTATGAATACATGGAAAGGAGCTTCTACATCAGATTTAAATCGTTCTTTGTTAGCATTGAACCATTCTCGATTATTATAAACTTCCAGATCAGCCAGAAAATTTAAAAATGCCGTCTTAAAATAGACCATATAAAATATTTATTAGGGTAAAACTACAATTGTTTTTGTTTTTAATCCCAATATTAGATCTTTACTTTTTATTTGCTAAAATATCTTAAAAAAGGAAAGTGAATAGTTGGTTTGATATTCTTCGGAAATAAAATGAATATTTGGAATGATTTATTCTTATAAAAATTTTACACCATATGTGCATCCAACTGCTTTTGTGCATCCATTGGCTGCAGTGACAGGATGTGTTCGAATTGGGGCAGATGTTTATGTAGGACCTTTTGCCGCACTCAGGGGTGATTTTGGTGAAATCATTATTGAGGATGGGTGCAATGTTCAAGAGCACTGTATAATTCACATGTTTCCGGGTGTTAGTGTGCACCTTAAAACTAATGCGCACATTGGTCATGGAGCCATGATTCACGGGGCTGTTATAGGCTCTAATGTCCTTGTAGGGATGAACACGGTGATTATGGACGATGTTGAGATTGGTGATGAATGTATAATCGGAGCCATGTCATTCATTAAGGAAGGCACTAGAATTCCTCCGAGAAGTCTGGTGGTTGGGAATCCGGCTCGCATTGTTAAAAAAGTTAGTGATGAAATGATCCAATGGAAGACCAAAGGCACTCAATTATACCAACAATTAGCCCGTGATTGTCACACAGAACTCAAAGAATGCCAAGCGCTCGATATATTTCCGGAGAATTGGGCAACGCCCAATGGAGCATACAGTAGTTGGAGAAGAGGAAAATAATGAATTGTTATGTCAAAATCCATTAAAAAACATGTAATTATTCAAGTCCTTGCCCTGTAGGGGCAACCGATATTTAGCGACGGATAAAATCCGTCGCATATAATAGTAAATAAGTGTTTTTGGCGATATTTTTGCCTGATTTTTGCAAAAATAATGACAAAAACATAGTTGATTAATTACAATAAATACAAAAGCATTAATTATGAATCAATTTGTAAAAACGGATATAGATCAAGGATTGGCAACCATTACATTTTTTACGGAAGCGAGTAATTCATTGCCGGGTGTTATTTTAAAAGAACTTGTTGACCACATAAATGCAGCAGGAACGAATGAGGCTGTGAAATTGATCGTATTGCAATCTGGAGGCGACCGGACTTTTTGTGCAGGTGCGAGTTTTGATGAATTAGCCGCAATAAATGACATTCTTACAGGGAAAGTGTTTTTTATGGGTTTTGCTAATGTGATTAATGCCATGCGTAAATGCCCTAAGATTATCATTGGTAGAATACACGGCAAAGCTGTTGGCGGTGGGGTAGGATTGGCTGCAGCATGTGATTATACTATGGCTACAACGCATGCTACTGTTCGTTTGAGTGAGCTTGCAGTTGGGATCGGTCCCTTTGTAATTGGACCTGTAGTAGAACGCAGAATGGGTTTGAGTGCATTTTCACAAATGGCATTAAATGCCACAGAATGGCAGACTGCCGAATGGGCCAAAACCCATGGATTGTACCATGAAGTATTTGATACCTCCGCATTGCTGGATGATTATTTGAAACGATTTACAACTATATTATTGAATTCTAACCCTCTCGCTTTAAAAGAATTAAAAACCATATTTTGGTCCAACACTGACCATTGGGATACCTTACTGGAATCAAGGGCAGCCATTTCAGGCGAATTGGTGTTGAGCACTTTTACTAAAGAGGCAATTGCTAAGTTTAAAGCAGGGTAATTGATTTTGGAATTTTCATTTTTAATAATCTTAATTTGATTACATAAAATATAAGTATTAGTGTGGAATGGATTGCAATTTTTTAATTTAAATAAAATCACATTTTGATGAATTTTTTAATTGTTAATTGTCCATTTAAATTGTCGTTAATTTTAAGAAAATAAATTCCTGAGTTTAGTGTAGTGACATCCAAAGCATATATTGACCCTTTGATATTTTTGTGCAATTGCAAAAAACCAAATTGATCATAAATATATATTTCATGTTCCTTTTCATCTTCAGGAAAATTTATAATAATATTATTATTTGTTATAGTGGGATAAATATAAAATTTTCTTTTTTCAATTTTATTGATCTTATTGACCAATCGTACTTTTTTTATTTCGTATATAAAATAGTGGCCTGGATTTGCAGATTCAAGAGTGTCAGTTCCACTTATTAGGAGCTTACTATCAGTATAACCAAATATTCGGACATCGCCATTATCAAAAAAAATGGCATCAACTAAAAGGTCACTTTTATCTCCTTGAAAATAGTAGGTATTTATAATCTGGACTTCCTCATTATAGTGGACAAAGTGAATAGGTATTATGCTGCTAATATATGAACTTTTTCATAAAAAACTTCTAATGGTGATTTTCCATCCAATGCACTATGAATTCTTTTCGTGTTAT
>Ga0138256_10002226_pt1 | contig 20927 bp, 9 predicted proteins | sample KNB2016incub_MG_FD_105486 | JGI IMG/M metagenome (GOLD analysis project Ga0138256, IMG submission 105486) | Active sludge microbial communities from wastewater in Klosterneuburg, Austria - KNB2014incub_MG | ecosystem: Engineered > WWTP > Activated sludge > Unclassified | place: Austria... | reverse complement strand
CGGCAATCGCGTAGCCACCGATGAGCCCAATCGCAACCCATCCATAGAAGAGGCCAATGATGTTGTTGGCGAGTTGGATGATACGCAGGATGTCATCGACCGCTCTGGAGACGTTGCCTGCGGAAATATCAGCCCACGCAAGCTTGATCGTCTTCCAGAGATCGCCAGCGTCTTTCCAAAGTGGGCTGTCTTCGGCGAACGGCCATATCATATGCCAAAGGGTCTGCTTGATGACGGTCCACCAGTTAGCGGCAAGGTAATCGAGCTTGGGCGCGAGATGGCTCCAGATCCCGTCCCAATGATTGGCGGGCGGATCGCTGAAGGTAATCGCGCCACGTGTGATCCCCAGCGCCAACGTCGGCACCTGCGCAATCAACCCCCCGATGAATGCCTTGATCGCCTCGATCACGGGTGTCGGATCCTTGATGACCGCAATTATTTTTTTGATCATCGGAACAACGTTGGCCATAATGTCGTGCAGTTTCGCCACCAGCTCCAAAATCTTTAGGAATCCCACCGCAAGGAACTCTAACACATCAAGGGCGACGACCATCGCTGATTGGAGCGAGGATAGGGCTGCATCCAGACCGGCACCTATCCAGTCGAGAATCGCGTCTGCGGCCGCCTTGAGCGCTTCGGCTGCCTGATTTACCAAATCCACCGCGTCGTTTACCTTGCCGTCAATCCATGCCCGCGCCCGGGCCGCAGCGTCCGGGAACGCCACCAAAGCGATGGAGACAAAGGTCTTGATCACTTCGCCAAACGCTTTGATGATACCCACAATGACGCCACGCGCCGTTTCAATGAGGCCACGCACCAGCGTCTTCGCCACGTCGATGATCGCTTTCACAGCCTTACGCAGCTCATCAAAGATGTCATTGACCACTTTCTTGATGGCCGCGAAGGCGTCCGATACAGTGCCCTTGAATCGCTCCCACCAGCTGCGCGGCTGGCTTTCCGCCTTGCGTTTTTCGGCAGTGGCTCTGTTCTCCGCCGCGATACGACCGGCCTCGGCCCGGCCCTCGGCGCTGGTCAGTTCCAAGTCAGCCTGCGTCTCGGTCGCCTGCACTTTTGCGATGATCTGCTGATCTATCTCGGCGCGCTTGGTTTGCGACTTGGTGGCGTAATCCTCTTGGATTTTGTGGTTCTCCGTGCGCCACCGCTCCCTCCCTGCGTCCACCTCGCCGCGTGCCTTTTGCTGCATTCCCTCTTGTTCGGCACGAGTACGCTCCGTTTCTTCAGCAATACGACGATCGCCCTCGGCGCGAGTCTCCGCCGTTTGTTGCTGGTAATTGGCCTGGTCCTGTCGATACTGGGCGAGCTCTTCGGTAACCTTGTCGTTCACCTGCGGTGCCGTGTTTTCATCGAACGCCGCGCTGGCATCATCGGGAATGCCTACTGCGGGTGCGGCATCGTCCGTCGCTGCGGCGACTGGTGGCGCAGTTTTGTAGGACGGTCGCAGCGTCTCCGCAGGTACCGTTGGGAATACACTATTTTCGCCGAAGTCTGCCGTGGTCGAAACGTCGGCCTGGACCCATTGCGTGGTGACTGCGGCGTTTGACGCCTGTTGGTACTGGTCGCTTTGTGTGTGATTCGCCTCACCGGTCAAATTGACTTGCGGACGAGGACCGGCCGATGTGGACAATCCAGAATCGCTTGTTGGCAGCCGGTGGAGAAAATTATTAACCCGACTCACGAGCCAATTCCACCAACTACCGCTATCTTCCTGCTCGGCCACAGGCTCTGAGACGGCAATTGAGACTTCGCTTCCCGGGATCGGCCCTGCAGCGTTGGATGACTGAGTTTCAGGAGGCTCGCCGTGACGTGAATCGGCACCGGGCATATCGGGAGCAGCAGCATGAGGAAGTTGGGTCGGCGCGCCGACAGATTTTTCGGGTTGGCGAGGCAAGCCGGTGGGTCGCGCTACTTCGGGGAAACTGGCTTCAAGTTCGGCCTTCTCCTGCGTCTGGATCTGAGGGGCAGCCGCCTGAGCTGCGTTCAAGGCCTCGCCAAATAAGCTGGCAGGCACGCCTGTCAGAGACTGGAGTAGCCCTTCTGAACTGCTGGTGTCGAGAGGCCGAGGTGCGGGAGTTGTACGAGCAATGGAAAAACTGCCAGGTCCAGGGGCAATACCAGGCTGAGCGGCAGTTCCGACTGTTTCCGGCTTTTCCGTCCCGTCGGCAACGGCGTGGGCAGTGGCAGCTGGACTAAGTCCGGTGACGCTTTCAGGAGCAACAGGTTGTGCGGTCGTTACGGGCGCTGGTTTTGGTTCATTCGGTTCTAATGGAGCCGTCGAAACGACCGCGATCGGTACGGCTACAGCCTCTGATGGGGTGCTTACCGACGCCGCAATCGTCGGAGCGACTCCTCCTGCCATAGGCCGGACTCTAGCCCTTGGTTGGGACATTAGGACTGGGCGGATTTTACGCACTAGTGGGGGTGATGTAAGTTTCGAAGCGATATTGACTTCGGGTACCGACGTGTCCGCAACAACTGCCTTGAGGGCTCCGCCATTGGCAGCTCGGCCTTGATGGGAGGCCTGGGCAGGCTGAAAAGAAGCGGCGGAAACCGTTGGCTCAACTTTTGCTGTGTTTTGTCCTACTTGTCTGGTCAGAGTCCGTGACATAATAGTGTTACTAGTTCCTGAGAATTCCGTCGGCCGATCGGACGCAATTATTGGCCCTGTCGAGTGTCGGGACAGGACGCGAATAATCGCTGCGTTGCCGTGACGTTCTTGTGTTTCAGCGACGTTGTCACGAGCCGTCATGAGCGGATCACTTTCCAGTTCCCCAACAGCCGGCCGATATCCGACAACGCCCCCGGGACTCTCTCTTTCTTTTGATAGCAGTGTTGGCGAGCTCATGATTGCTCCTGCAGCAAGCTTGCGTAGGGGCCGAGTTCGTTGGTTGAGAGTACCCGTGCTTCGCGGCGGAACTGTCTGGCGATGCCGCGCACGATGTGCTTCATGCTAATGCTGGTCCCCCCTTCGTTCGCGGCCAACAGGGCTGCAGTTCTTGCTGCACCGACGATTGCCGCCCCAGTGATATCCAGTCGTGAGAGACTCGAAATATCAACCTGCTTATCGAGCGGTGCCTGTTTGGGGAACGCAATGTTCCATAGGCGGCGGCGTTCGGCTTCCTGGGGCCGTGGGAAATGCAGAACGACGTGGAATCGCCTCGTAAACGCCGGGTCAATATTGTCTTTCAGATTGCTCGCCAAAATGACCAGTCCCGAGTGATCTTCCAGTCTCTGTAACAAATGGCTGACTTCAAGATTGGCATAGCGATCGACCCCATGTCGCACTTCACCACGCTTTCCAAACAACGCGTCCGCTTCGTCGAAAAACAGCAAGGCGTTGCTGGCGGTTGCTTCGCGGAACGCGGCGTCCAGATTCTTTTCCGTTTCGCCGACCCATTTCGAGACCGTCTCCGCAATGTTTACCTTCAGGAATGGGACGCCCAGTGTGTCTGCGACCACTTCGGCTGCCAGAGTTTTTCCGGTACCAGGATCTCCGGTGAAGAGACACTTGATCCCGCTGCCTCCGCTCGCCAGTCGGCCAAATCCCCACGTTTCTGCCACGGTCGGCAGCACTCGTGTGAAGCTGGCGATTTCGATCACTTGCCGATGCAGGTCGGGCGGCAGAATTAAGTCCGCCGCAGTTCGCCTCGGTTTGACGTCACCGACAAATCGCCCTCGTGTCTTGCGTGCGACTGTCGCGCAGGCTGCCTTGAGAGTGTCATCGACACTCACGGGCTTTCCATTGCTTTCCAGCCTTGCTTCTGAACGAGCGAGGCGCGCGACGGCGCGCATCTCCTCACGCGACATGCGATAGCAACTGGCCAGCTCTGCAAGGCGGCTCCCGTCTGCTTCTGGAATCGTAGTTGCCCAAAGTTCCTCCCGAGCAGATTGATTGGGAGATGGCACTTCGATTTCTACGTACGACCGGGATTCCAGCAACGATGTTGGGCGCCACGGTTCAAGGCCGCTCAACACGACGGGCACAGTGGAAGCGGCGAGGCATTCTTCAAGAACTGCCGCCATCGTCTGATTCTCCATACCGTGCAGTGAATCGACCGGAACAAAGAGAATGGAGTTGGTCGATGCTGCAAGATGGACGGCGGAGGTCACCTGACCGCGGAGATCGCCTTGTGCGTCACTCATTCTGACTGAATTCAGATGCCGCAGCGAGAGTCCAGCGGCACGGGCAATCGTGATGGCGGCTTCGTGCAGCCCACTTCCGACTTCGCCCCAGAGGCCTACCGCATTGATCGTCCGGGAAGCGATTGACTCGCCGATTTTTTGCAGGCGTCCCAGCGATGTTTTCTCCGGACGAAGTACCGCATCGGAGGTCTCAATTTGCAGCGGATCCTTCCACATGGCAACGCCCTGTGCGCTGGAACCAGTCAGGAATTCCAAGACGTTGGGACCGAGGCGCAATTGAGCCCGCAGCCCGGTTTGTGATTCTCCAAAGGACTGCAAAAGTCCGGTTCGTCGCAGCCGTCCCTGAGGAGAAAGCTCGCGACGGAGTGTCAATTGTGTTGCGGCATCGGGGGCTGCCAGGGAGCACAGCAAATCGACGCATGGAAATCGGCGTGTCAAATCGTCCAGAACGTAGCCAATGATCCGCTCGTAGGCCCTGTCAATTTCAGGAGCCGCACAAATCAGTAGTGAGGTTTTTTCAAAGGGAGAGAGTTGCAGTGTTTCGATCAGAGCAAGCAGCGGCAGCTGGACACTTTTCCGGGTGGCTTCTTCGCGAAGCAACTGTTCGGCGTGTTGTTCTTCTTCGTCAAGCTGCAAGATTTGCGGATGGATAAGGTCTGCCGGTTCGAGCAAGGCATGGCGTTCGACGTCGTTCATGAGCTCTGTGACATGCTGATCAGTGACACAGAGTCCGGTCAAATCAGGTCGATCAAGTCGCGCAGCAACTGCCGCCTGGCGAGCTACGGCCGTGCGGAGAGCACGATTTACCGGACGCATCCACAGCAGGAGGTGACGGATTGATGGAGGGCTGCCGTTCATTGGTCGCCTTAGCCCTTTCCAAAGGTAAGGACTCGGCCATCCAGCCACGGAACACCAACAACATCATTGAGCAAACGGTGGTCTGCCAGATCGGCGGAACGTTTTCCAAGCGGTAGTACGACGCGCACGGTTTCTGCGTCGAAGCGAACACGAGCATCAAGATCCGCGAATCGTTGCAGCGTCAGGAGTGGCTCCGTCAATTCGCGTTCGCGCCATAATGTCCATGCAAGCTGTCCCAGTGCGACCGAAGTTGCAAGTGCCAGCGAATCTTCCAGTTGCTGATTCCCCGTGCCTGTGATGGCACGTCTGCTGATGAAGAGTTCTTCAGATGTTTCCGAGATACTCTCTGCCGCCGCAGGCAATTGGCGGGCGAATCGGAGGAGGCGACTGAGCGGGCTGGCTGTGTCGTTCGTCCACCATCGTTCGCCGCCCGTTCCCTTGAAGCCACGCCACGTTTCGTCACGCGCCGGCGGCACATCGACGATGAATCGGAAGCCTCTTTGATGAAGTTCGGACAGCAGTTCGAGAGTTGCCGTGTTTCCCTCAACAAGGATACACCCCGGATCGCATGTGCCCAGAACCGCGAGCACCTTCTCCAGTGATTCAGAGCAACTGCAAAGAATGAGACCGTCAACTTCGGCGAGCAGGAATCGTGGGTCGCCAAGGATGTCGAAACGGTGCAGATGAAACAACGGGCCATCACCAGCCCCCGCTACCACTCTGAGGCCGATCACTGCATCCAAAGCCGAAGCAAACTGGTCTGCGCATTCGGCCAGATGGACCAGCGAAGAATCGGGGACGGGTTCAACACCACCTGCAAACGTGGCTGCGATGTTTCGATTTTCCGGCGTGCGAAGCCAGCCACGCTGCGGTGGCTCGGAGATCTTGTAGGCCAGCGCCGTCGCAAATGCAGGGGCAAGTTGAGACAGACCAGCAGAGTCCAATGCTGCCTCGAGCGTTTCCAGATATCCCATTTCAGACAGCGGGCCGAGCAGCAGAAATGGCAACGCCGAATTGACGTGGACGTCACCTCGTCCCCTCAGAGTTGGCAAATCGATCGGACTGGATTGTCGTTCGACCGATGACTTTGATTGAAAGGATGAGGCGGAAGAGCCATTGGCTCTTTCCTTTCTGCCTGTTGCTTGATCACCAGGCGACATTGGGGCGACTGGCGGGATCGCAGCCATTGAATCGAGTGGCAGGTATTTGTCGAGTGCATCCCGCAAGCTGGGATCAGAGGATGAGATTCGCAAATCCCGAATCACCATTAATGCCACGACAATTCGACAACGAAGGACGGTGGCGATGTCCGGTTTGTCGAATTCAGCCTCGCGAGAGAGGTGCCTCACCAGCGACTGAATGCTGTTTGCAGACACCTGATCCTGGTCTGCAGGCCTGGATGCCGGGATCAGGACTGATGTGGATCTGGTGAGTGCCTCGTGGAAATCCGGAAGGTCAGAATCGTTAAGGCGACGCACAAATGCATCCACATCACTTCGACTGTGGAGTTGCTCGATTTGCGCCGACAGGTAACGTGCAGATTGCAGGTCGGCGTCACGCTTGTCTAATTTACTTCCATGCACGATGGGGATATGGCGATTCAGTGAGTCCTGCAGTTGCGGATCGCCGGGGGCAATCCGCCATCGCGCGACGACTTCGACCGCCGCGACAATGCGTCCCAGCAGAATTGCCGCAAAACCGCCGTTTTGAATGTCTATGAAGCAAGCAATTTTTGCCACGACTGCATCGACGTCGCTCCCGCTCAGCGAATCATCGGCGCGTTCCGAATCAACGGCAGTGGCGAAGTTCCGCAAATGACTCACGGTATTGATCGCGACCAATGCAGCATGCCAGGCTTCGAGAGTCGAAAGCGAAAGACCGCGAAGAAAGAGGCCCAACTCACCTTTCTGCTGCCATTTCAACAGCAACCGCAACAACGGCTGAAGCGACGAGTGGGTCGAGGCAAGGTCCTTGCTGGCCATTGCTGTCGAGTCATTCGAATGAGCGGGTCTGTCCGGTTCCCCTTGTTGCGATTCGACATGCGGCAAGACGCTCTGGCGAATCGCCTTATCCACTTGCTGATTCAATACCTGGAAGGCAGGACCGTCGGTTGTCGATGATCCGTTCTGGTCGATCAGTTCGAGCCATTGTTGGCGGGAAAGCGAGACATTAAGTCTGACCGGCGACGTGATCATGAGATCTGCGTCTTCATTTGACAGCAGTGCCGCCAGCCTCGTTGCAATCAATTCAGGCAATAGGTGTGCGACCTTGTCCTTCAATTCGCGGCGACTGGCTCCCCAGCTCCATCCGCCACGACGGACGACACGAAGTACACAGTGATTGATGTGGATGTCTGCCATGGCTACGGTGCGGAAGGCGTGAATGCCAGGCCCTTGGATTGAAACGGTGGGTATCCAGAAATGAGTAGTAGAACATCAAAGGTGGCGGTCGGATCGAGAGTGAAAGCAATTGACGTCGCACTTTCATTCTTTGGGATCTTCCCAAGACTCACGGATATGTTTTCTCCCTTGCGCACAAGTGCCCATAGGTTGAGGTCTTCGATCGCTTTCCTGGCAAGTTCGACGTGAAGCCCTCGACTTTCCAGTGTGTATTTCACTGGTGCCAGGCTAATCGGATCAGGCATTGCCTCTAAGGCTTTTTCTTTTCCTGCCACTCTGAAATGGCGAGGCTGACTGATGATGCCAGGCATGTCGAGCTTTCCGTCAGTAACTTCGAGGAACTCGGCATCGATTGTAAACTGAAGTGAAGGTGCTTCCTGCACATTGAGCGCTAGGGTTGTCGGAGTAGGCGCGCCGCCCGGTTTCGTGGCAGTGATGATAATTGTCTCTAATTTGACATCGCGGATCGATGGTGTCCCTGACAAGGTGCCGGTGCTGGAGTCAATCTGCAACCATGTGGGTAGCCCGGTTGCGGAAAACGTCAAAGGAGTCAAAGGACTGGAATAAGGAAAAAACGTATCATCGGGAACCCGCATTTGAAATGGCCTTCCGGCCCAGGCAGTTCGATTTCCGATTTCATTGAGCAGAACCAGAGGGTCTGTGGCATCTGCGGTAATCAGCTTAAATTCGACCTGGTCCAACTGGCCGCCTGGAGCAGCAGCAACGATACGAACTTTTGTTGTCTGTGGTGGAATCGTACCGGACAACGAAAGCTGCCCGGTTTGCGGATCGATGGCTAACCAGGCAGCAGGTAATGCTGCACCATTTGCTGTTGCCGAGTAAGTCAGGCGGCTCGAGCCGAGACTTGCAAAAAGACCGCTGGGCAAATCGACAGGGTTCGGTGTGGTGATCAACCGTCCCTGATTTCGCATGGACACACTTGTCGGGAAAGTCGGCGGATCCAATGCCCTTAACAACACACCACTTCCCTTGAGAATCTCATTCTCTTTTGCTCGGGCATCCCCTGCTGGTTCGTCGTCACGAGTGACGGCAGACAGTACATGTCCTGTTTGTCCGACATAAACGACAGAGACACTGTCACTCATTGGACACCTCCCTTCGGGGGAACAGATGCGATCACCGTGTAGTCAACGGCCCCGGCGATATCGACATACATCGGGCCTGTGCTACTGCCGCCAAGCCTCATCCAACGAATCAGACACTTGGCGCGCCGCTTATCGTCGATGGAACACTCCAGGACAAACGGTCCCCATTCGTCCGTTGGTTGTTGAGACCAGTCGATGCGCGGTATGACACTCGTGTGGATTGCGACGTTTTTGTCTTTCACGTTGGCCTCGGTGAGGCCTCTTGGCAACGGTAACGTCACTCCATCTGTCGCGACGCCGGTTTGGACAAGGATCTGCCCGACGCCAACCGCGACCTGACCACGAAAGGCCCCTTGGGCAGTGACATTCCCTTTCGCATCGACACTGAACAGCGGCCGCGCGGTTCCGTCGCCCTTATCGACACCCAGAACAAACATTTCCTCCTCGTTGTCGCCGTCCAGCACGACCATGGGGGCATCGGTCGTTGTCGCTTGCTGACTGCGAAGATGAAGCCGACCGTTGCTGCCGATCACTTGATCGGCTCGGATTCCAATGTGCTGTGGTCGAAACTTTTCGTGTTCCTGCCTGAAGTCATCGAATTTCCTGCTGGTCTCGTTCCATCGCACGAATCCCAGCAGAATCAAACGCTGGCTCTGCGGGCTGTCGTCAGGGCCGGCGGCAACACCCGGATCTGCTGGTTCGACGTTCCAGTCAACGGCGCTTCGCTTGAAGAGAATCGCGTACGATTCGGCGATCCGTGTCTTACCGCTGGTACCACATTGCCCCAGTAATTGATTGTCGTTCGTGGACTGGTTTGTCCGGGCGATGAACACCGAAAAAAACGAACCGTGTTCTTTTGCTTTGGGACCCACATCCAGTTCAAACTGAGCAGGATTGAGCGTGTACGCCGCAGGAACGACAATCTCGGCACCGCTTGAATCGATGGCGACACCGGGGCCGACCTGAACTTCGTCCTTGCCTTTCTTGCTGAGCGCTAATCCGCAGGCGATTCCCCATGTATGAGTGCATCGAGCGTGCCGCGCCTGCTGTTCGCGCGCGTAGTCGAGCGATCGTTGCAGGTCAGCAGCGCCAAGGATTTGACCTTCGTAAAAACTTGGACGTTGAATGTCTGTGGCCACCTTTAGCAGTCTCCTGTCTCAGCTCGTTCTCATTCAAATAACATGCAACCTTCGTTGCAAAGCTTGCCTAGACCTACGCGTGATCACTCTTACGGGGCACCGTGATCTTTCGGTGGATGTTCAGCTGCAAGATGCTCACGGTAGTGCGCCTTCACGTCGTTGACAGTATTCTGTAGTCCGTTGAACGTCCCAGTGTTGACCTTGTTGCCTAACCCGTTGTTGGCAGTGACGGCCTTTGCGTCTGCAGTGTCGGCCGCAGTCTGAGCAGTGACGGCTTTCGCGTCCGCCGTATTGGCCGCAGCCTGAGCTGTCACGGCCTTCCCGTCCGCGGTGCTGGCCGCAGCCTGAGCTGTCACGGCCTTCGCGTCCGCAGTGCTGGCCGCAGCCTGAGCTGTCACGGCCTTCGCGTCCGCAGTGCTGGCCGCAGCCTGAGCGGTCACGGCCTTCGCGTCGGCAGTGTTGGCCGCAGTCTGAGCGGTCACGGCCTTTCCGTCCGCAGTGCTGGCCGCAGCCTGAGCAGTCACGGCCTTCGCGTCCGCAGTGTTGGCCGCAGTCTGAGCGGCCACGGCCTTCGCGTCGGCAGTGTTGGCCGCAGCCTGAGCAGTCACGGCCTTCGCGTCCGCAGTGTTGGCCGCAGTCTGAGCAGTCACGGCCTTCGCGTCCGCAGTGTTGGCCGCAGTCTGAGCAGTCACGGCCTTCGCGTCCGCAGTGTTGGCGACCTGCTGAGCCGTCTGAGCCGTCGTATTTGCCGTGTTCACGGTGACTAGAGCGGCATCGGCCTTTCGCTCGGCAGTCTTGGCCGTAGTGTCGGCTGACTGAGCCTGAAGCTCCGCTACTGCAGCTGCTTTCCGGGCTTCATCCACTGCAAATCGCTTGATCGATGCCGGCGACTCTGGAGGCTCGCTCCAATCAAGCAGATTTCGAATATCAGAAGGTGGAGCCCCTGCGAGGTGGGCCAGCGCAAAATTGAGAGCTTGAGAATCAAAACCGTCAATGCCATCATCTGCATTGTCAAACAGTTCAGACGGCGGTGGCTCAATAGCGGCTCTGCCTAGCTGGCTGACATCCAGTGAAACATGAAGACTCTTTTTCCAGCGTGGAGAAGTATCAATTCGGTTCGTGAAGTCCGGCATGAACTGCGGGTCACCCGGAGTTGTGACGCTCGCCTCTTTCTTCCATCCGTCCAGTTGTGTCTCCTGCCGTGTTGTCTCCTTGTTTTTCGCATCCTGGATAGATTTTGGCGTCGGGCAACATGCATCGCGGATCTGATCAAAAATGAAACCGAAATCCGAAAACCAATAACGAAGCGATGGGCCAGTGAGAAGAAATTTTCGTGGCAAATTGCAAATCTCCACAATTTCACACTTCTGCCCATCGATGGCCACTGTGATCGACGCCAACAGGACAAGTGGGTCATCAGACGGAGGGCATGGAGGAAGAACAATTTCGCAAAGACAATCCTTGGAGATTTCTGCCACAGCGCGGCTCACGACATCGGCTTGTAGTTTGACTTCCTGCAACCGTTCCAGAGTCGATAGCTGAAACTCTATTGAGAAATTACCAAGTTGGAGTTTCCGCATTTCAGTTCGCAGCGCGGGATCGATGGAGACGACGCCGCTCGCAAGGTGTCCGCGAAGGATCTCATTGACATTGTCGAGTCGTTTGACGGATTCCTCGACAACGGCGACCACGACCAATTCTCCAACGATTCTGGCCTTGCTGTCAAAGGATTTTCCGTCCTCGCCAGTGTCGAAGGCGTTCTTAAGGAGTTGGTTGCGGACCGCCAGGAGATTCAGCACTTCTTTCGATATGGGGACAGGGGATTGCCCCGCAGGTAGATCGTCGTTCCGAAGCTTTGGCAGTTCCGTCGAAAGCTGTGCCTGGACATCTCGCACGATCTGCTCGACGGCCATAGGTGGCCCGGAAGTTGTGTACAGAACGCGGAACGCCAGCGTGAGAAAACGGTGCGAGGCTAAGGCGACTTCCCGCTGTTTCTCCACGGTCACTGGCTGCATCACACCGCCGCCGATTTCCGACTGGACCTTTTGAGCTGCCACATGCAGGTCCTGGATCATGTCCGCCTTCAGCACGACACTAAGCATTTGCGCAATTTCGGCGAGCAATCTTGAGGCCTCACCGACTGGTAACTCTTTTTTAAGTTCATCCAGTGTCAATGCTTTGAATGTTGCGACCGGCAGGTTCTTTAGTCTATCTGGTAGAGTTTGCTGAAACGTTGTCGCCTCAGCGTCGGGGATATCTCTGAACGGGACTGACGGCAGCGCTGGCTCATCAAGAGTTTGGATAACGATTTCAAACTGGACAAGAACCTTCTCCGCCATCTCCAGCGTACGAATCCCATGGAGCGTATCTCCCTGAAGATCCTGGAATTTAGGTATGGCCGCTTTGCATTGTTCAAGCCGAGCCCGCATGTCTGTGGTGGGTCGGGAGTCCCCGGGGCAGCGCAGTTCGAAACCATAGCTCTCGCGAATTCGAGAGTATTCGCATGTTTCACGACAGTCTCCATCGACCTGATACGGAGTGACAGGGTCACTGCGTCGCTCCTGGTAGCGGAGGTACAGATCATATTTCACTTTGACAAGATTCTGTTCCTCGTCCAGTGCACCTTTCGTCGCGGCACCATTGCCGTTGTTTGGTGCATTCAGCTCTTTGCTGAGATCTTTGCAAGGATCTCCGCAGTCATAGCCACCACGGAGTTTCGTCCGCAAGTCGTGAACGAGCTTCAGGATATCGACATCGACATCGCTGGGAATGATCAGGTCGTTCCCGCAGCAATCCAGGGCATGGCCGGAACGCACGATCACTTTGCGCTGCGAGTCCTGGCAAGGATGCCGTTGGACCTGAAGTCCGCAGACCACGCCGTCGCCAAAAAAGTGACGATTGTGCAGCCGGTTCTTTTGGACGAAATAGTCCAGCGTCGCCTGCAAATCCTCATCAGTAAGCAACTGCCCGGCAAAAAACCGAGGGCGTGAAAAGCCCGCAGAATTTGACGAACTGCAGTTCGCTGATCCACATCCGCAATCGCCGCCGCACCCGGATGGTTTGGTTTTCGAAACACTTCGTGTTGAAACAGACATTCGTCGTTCCTTTTTCTAGAGTGAAACTGCATCCTGGTCCGTGTCAGGGTCAGATTCTCCACTTGTGAAGAACCAACTCTCGAACGTACCGCCGGGCGTGCCATTCCCGGATTCCCGGCGGCGAAAAGGACTATGCGATTGCTGACAGTTCTCCCCGATTGCCGGTACGCAGTCGGTATTTGTCGGATTCGGCGGTGAGCCAACCTGGATCAGCGGGACCATGCCTCCCACATGATTGCCATCGACGGGTCGGCAGCATGTATCCAGAATGAAGTCGGTCCGGACGATAATCAGCACGCGATCGTCCGACCCCAGATTCTCCTTGACCTTAAAAGTGACTTCAGAGGTAGTTTCGCCCTGGACCGACTGAATCACAACGGGCAGGCAGGCAAATTCTCCGCTCTTATTCGGAGCTTGCCAGTCGTCCGTTTTCCAAACGTCGATGACTCCCGGCTTGATCGTCCCGAAAACGACAGGTCTCGAAAAACGAATCGTTAGTCCACGTCTGCGCAGGAATGTTTCCGCAGCCCGATCGTCGTAGGTCGCTCCGTGCTGCCAATTGATGCCCGTAATCGTCGTGGGTTCATACAGTCCAACTGGTCGGCGAACCTCGTTATGGATTTCCGGCGGGCAGTGAGGCGAGAATGCATGGTCAATTCTCGCCAGCAAAACACACTGCTCACTGTACGGTTCACAGCATGGCCCACAGCGATCATCGCCTGCGGGCTGAGTCAAACTCACTTTGACACAAACGCAATCCCGCAACCGGGCGTACGTTTCATAGTTTGAGCACGAATCGGCACAGGCATCAGATACTCGTTGTGGGGCGTGCTTGTGTTCCATGTAACACAAGCTGACATAGAGGGTGAGGCCATGTTCTTTACAGCGTGCTGCGCACTTAGCTTCATCTTCCTGCTCGCAAAGCATTGCCCATACGTCAATTTTCGAACAGGCCGAATTTTCTCGGACCACCAGTTCATTGCCAGCCGGGTCCAGGGCCATTCCGCTGCCAATGTGAATGTGCACATGACTGGGGCGACTGTCACCAGTCCCTGCGGCTTTCTGCTCGGAGCCTTCCGCGTGGTGATTGACAGCCGCGACCTCCAATCCGGAAACTACTCCATAGCCGTGAAGGTTGCGGTTGAGCAACTTCATCTTGTTTCGAAAAAAGTCCTGCTCTGTCTGAAAATCACGAGGGCCCAGCATTTGCCCATAATAGTAATGAAGCCGATCTAGTTCCGGCACATTGCTGCAGCCGTTCCATGGATCGTTGTGGGTATTATCATCCGGTAAATTTGCCATAAGAATTACTCCAGTAAAGTGTTAATACCAACCAATGCCTTACCAATGCCCAGACCAAGGGCGGGGCCGTGCGGGCCGTGCCGCAAAATGCTCGTCCGATTCAGCCGCACGTTGCCAGGAATCCCTGGCTTTCGATTTTCACTGCCCAGCACCGGTGGATCGTTAGCGACCAATTTGCTGTCGATTCCCACAATGGACGTTTGTCCTAAAACAAATCCGTTACCTCCGACACGCAGCGTATGCAGCGTGTGAGCCGGCTTCTGATGGGCAATCAGGCGATCCAATTGAGCGATCCCAAGTGTGGTCAGCACTGGACCGGGAGGCATCAGCACTGAAAACCGATGCGCCTCACTCCGCAACGGGTCGTGATCCGGATTGCCATAACTGCGAAGCGGTGCGGCGTTGAGCGCAGAACTTCCGATGAGAAATCGTGCCCGACTCTTTCCGAAAAGTCGAACCGCGCCAAGATGTGAGCGTGAACCGAGTGCTCCCCACGCGCGCTGATGGATGCGTTCTTCGATAACCGGTGAAGCGTCGAAGATCAATTCGATCGCAACTCGCAATCCAGCCATCGTACCACGCTGGCGAAAGAGTGCTGGTGCCGCAATCAGAAGTCGGCGTCGCCGGTCGGCTCTCCATGACGGATCAAAAGCTATCCCGAGGAACATTCCCAACCACGGCAGGACTTCATCAGGGACACCGGTCGGATCAAGGAGTGCCGGGAAGCGTTCGATCGCACGGTCCAGGTCTTCCGTCGCCGCATCGAACAACGACAGGAATCGCTCGGTAAAGTCTTCGGCTAAGGGGTCTTCACGATACACGACCGGTAATTGTTCAAGGCTGGTCAAGCGGGGAAAATCAATGCGCAACCGCCGGATCGTCGGAGAAATCGTCTGCGTACTCGCCAACGCAATTTTCACATGCAAGTATCGCCCCGGCGGTTGTTGAATCAGGAGATCCGTGGTGTTTTCAGGAAATGTCTGCCAGTCCAGGGGATGTGGACTCTTCTCCGTTTCACTCGTTGCAACCGCAAGACTAAACGAAGAATCACGTGGAACGTCGGCTTCAACCCGAATTCTGTGCCAGCGGCAGCGGGGAATGAAGCTATCCAGTGCCTTCGTGACCAGAGTTCCTGTGCTCTTTCGGGGCTGAACCGCCCGGGCCTGATCAGGAAGCGGTTGCGATGAACCATCCCGTCCGAAACACATCGAATCACCGACGCCCGCAACCATTGGCAGTTTCAGGCAAAACTGATTGCCTCGAATGGAAATCAAACCAGTCGGTTCGAAGATCTTTTTGAGTTTCTCCCCGGGCGATCTTCCAAATGCAGAATCGTTCACTTCCTGGACGCAGAACTCCTGCCTGTACGAGCAGCTGGCCGTTGCGTGCCGATGGTGAACCGTTCCACATGCTGCCAGCGTGACCCGCCACAGGAGAGATGTTTCACCCGGTTCGCCTTCAGCAATCCACAGGGCACCATCGTTGCCTTTCAACAAACGATTTAGTGATCGGGCTTGACCCGATGCGGGACTTGGAATCTCGATCTCACCTCGAGCATCACCGGAGGGATCGAATCGCAACAGCCGTCGGTTTCTGTTTGGATCCGAGTTTCCCACGGAGACGATGACTTCACCCCATGCATAAACGACTGCAAGTGGACGGTCGCCGGGAAACAATTCAACGAACCCAATCAGGCGACCCTCCGGGATAGACCAGATCAGGACCTGGCCGCACGAGCCATTATTTCCTTCATCGCCAACGATCAGAAAACGCTTCCAGACATGAACGGCGACAGGCCTTCGCAAGCTCGAACTCTCGCGGAGCCCTGGGAGCAAATCCAGCCATTCCCCCCGACACGAATCGTATCGCAACAACTGCGGTCTCGATTGGATGACCGGTTCAGAAGGGCCGCATAAATACCATTCAAAGGGACGGCAGCCGCGTGCGATCCAAGCCGGTGGCATAAACAGCAAAAGGATGTCTTCGGGCACCTCCGATGTTTCCAGATCCTCGAGACGAAGTCCAATCTGATCGTCAAGACCAATGACATTCTTCGTCAGGTCTAGATTCTCGTCCCAGCCGACGTAACCGTCCAGCAATCTAAATCGAGTTTGCCCATCGAGGATTGGCATTTCAGTTCCCCTCCGCTTCAACGGGGATGACCTGATGTCGTTCTGGCCAGAATAGTTCCGTCGCGGCAAGTGTTACATCGGAGCAACGATGGCACGGAACCCCATCCACGATCAATCGCAGACGTGGAACCGCACGCACGTTGGGTACACGTGTGAGCAGTCGCAGCATGAGTTCGGAAAAGTACAGTGTCCCGCCGAACGGCCATCCATCGCCGGTCTCTCCACCTGTCAGAGGATGCAAATAGCGATCGAGTTCGGCGGCAAGGTTTCGCATAACTTCACCAGCGTCGGCTGCCGGGGTGGCAACAAAATCGACCTCGGTACGGAGGTAACGATAGGTCGGTGCAACAGTCACGATTTCAACCCCTGCCGGAGCTGCCGCTTGACTGAGATATTCGCTGACCGCACGTAATGCCGCCTCGTCGGGAATTGGCGGGCCGCCGTCGTGAACACCTGGCACAACAAAGACCGCGACCACGCCCGGTGTCAGGCTGCCGGGATACGAGGGATGAAGGCAGGAAATGGCGTGTGCTCTGCGAACGACTGCTCCCGGTGCCAAGCGAGCCAGCACTGCATAGTCGGCCATCGTCACCGCTCGCCCACGTGCCTGGATCATTGCAGGACCGCTTCGAATGGCTTCCCGTTGTCCCTCACCTGACACTCCACCACTTGCCGGTAGCGGGTTGCTGACACCTGTCAGGAAGGAGACTGAGTTCAGCAGGCCAGTGATTTCGTCGCTGCCGACGGCACCTTCGGCACCGCTGGCCACACGGTATTTCACCGCACGGACGTTGCGAAAACCGGGCGGAACCGCAGCACCGCGATTGCCATCGCCAAATGTGACGACCCCTGTTTCAGGATCAAGCGTATAGACTTGTTCATTCCCATCAAATTCTGAAATGTCATCGACCTGTTTCCATAGATTTTCTGATGCAGTGGAATCGTCGTCTTCATCCAAAGGTGTCGCTTCGACGGCAATGACAAGTGATTCAGAAACAACCGGACGGTGAAGAAGCTGGAAACGGCTTGAATGTGCTCCGTCCAATGGATCGAGCACTTCATTGCGGATCGTTTGTACGGCACTGACACGAGCCATATTCAGACGCACAAACGATAATTCCGGTGGTTTCGCGAACTGTCCCTGGATCAGCCGCAAACGCAGCCAAAAGAGCGGTTCTTCTCCGATCCACATGCTGGGCTGCCATGATGGCGAAACCTGTAACTGGACTATTCCTGATCGCCACAGGCTACTGGTTTCATCATTCATGACAACCGTCGGCTGAAACTGTGAACCTATCAGCGCTTCCCAGCGGAGAACCGGTGCCACAGGCAGTGGAACCGGCGCTACGCCGCCAGTGGAGATCGGCGGAGGCGCACCCGGCGCGGCCAGAACCTGAATCCCAAGCGAAATGCTGCCGGAAATTTTCGTGGAGCCCCTGATTCCAATACAAAGTGAGTCGCCTGATTCCGGAGCGCGGCCCAAGGGCTCAAATGAACGTTTAATGTCTTCGTTTTCAGAAGTAACGTCGCGCTGACCTGCACCCTGAACAACAAAGATTTTGGCAATTGTGGCAGGCGTGACCGAGACATTGTCGCGAGTTTCAAAAACGACCAGATCTGCCGAGCCACTGGCCGGCCTTGCGCCAAGTTGAAAGCCCTTCGGAACCATGACCGATTCACGAGCTGCGGGAGAAACGGTGAATTGCACCATCGCCACAGCGAACCGTGGTGAGGCAGGTCGAATGCCAGCCAGGTCAAGGAACTCGATGAGCGACTTGTCTGGCAATCGGTTCAGACGTTTGAGGAGAGGCGAGATCTGTCGGCTGAAAAGATGGACTAGTGCGCCGCCTGCATCTACGTCCTCCGGATCGGCCCACTCTCCGGCAAATGAAGGGCGACGATCTCGCAACTGACGAATGACGGCTGCGGGCGAATCTGGATGGACCTGAGGACGCTTGCCATACTGGCCGACCACTAGCCTGGCGGCTTCCCGCAGCTCCGACTCCGAACGCTCTTTTCCCCACCATGGCCGACTCAAAATACACCTCCTGATCGATTCATCCGACTTTCTGCGAATGCCACCGTTACCTTGCGCAGGGCGACCAGCGCGTGAGGTGGGATCGCGATATCACTACAGCCCTCGAACTTCAGGTTTCCAGAGACGACGAAGTCGGATGGTTCAGATTTACAGGATGCTTCCTTTCGACAACCCGCTTGCGAAGTTGGCCTCGGAGAATCTTCAGTGCCTTCCAACAGCGCAACCTTGACCGCCTGGACATGCAGATCTTCATCAATGACATGCTGTGTGCGGCGAACCAGTTCGGACGGCCGGATTGGCTCGCCGAATGGCCATCCGCCGCCAGTTGGACCTCCGAACAACGGGTGAAGGTAGTTTTGGAGAGATTCAAGGATCGCTGTCCGGACATCGTCCTGACTAAACGGGCTTCCTTCGATTTCAACGTGGAGAGCCACTTCAACAAACTGAGGACTTCTCACATGAATCTCGTGCGTCAGCATTCGGAATCGATCGAGATATTCAGCGACCGCCCCTAACGCAGCGGGATCCGCACGAAGAGCCACGAGATCGTCGTCGCACGATCGATCGAAAAATCGATGCAGCGAAGCTGGAAGGTCGGGAACCACAAATACCGTTACGGCACCGGGCACCGGAGTACATGGATTCTGTGGCAGGAACCCGATCGCAGCGTGGGCTCGTCTGATGGCAACACCCGGCGTGGAAGTCGCGAGTTGCTCTATGTCGTCGCGTGTAATGGCCCGATCACGACGCCTGATTGACTGTCGCGCCCGATTGCTGGCGGCCTCGATCGATTCTGGTTGAGCACCGTCGACTGCGGGAACAACATTGACGGCCGTCCATTCATCGACATTTGCGTGATCCGCTAAGATGGAATCAAAATCGTCAGGAGCGACAGAGATCCATGGCCGGGACGTCGGTAAGTTGCCCCGCGCTCCGCCACCAACGTCATACTCAAGTTTGAATTTGACTGAAGAAGACTCGCTGCTTGAGCGAAACGGCAAAGGGATTCGTCCGGTTAATCCATCCCCAAATTGCAGCAATCCCAACAATCGGTCCACCACAAAATGGCGGTCGCCTGGCCCTGACTGAGATAAGTCATCTACAACTGTCCACATATGCCAAACCGACTGCTCTGGGTGTGTACCTCGCTCAAGAAGCCGCAATTTCAATGGCACAGGAAGTCGATGCCAACCGTAGTGTTCTTCGTCTTCCATGTCCGGGAATTCTTCCCGCTCTGTCCATTCACTTTGCGCGACAGGAAAATCTCCGAAGCGATCCTTCGGCAGACTCAACGTGTTTCCGGGAAGCGGTCGCCAGCTGATGACTTGATTCAGCGTCGCGGTTTTTTCATCGGCCCCGAGCTTCGCGGAATCGATCAATTGTGACCGCTTGTGTCGGGCGATGACGACGTTCGGGACGATTTGCTTAACACGGGGAAGGTAAGTGAATGTTGCTTTGGAAGCTCGAAGTCGCAATCGGAACGGGTGCTGCAAACCAACGCCTGACGACAGATTTGCGTGGCCACCGGAATCCATATGCCAACCGGCTGATGGAATGGTCAGGCGGACAATTCCCGAGCGGCGGAGGCCATTGGTTCCATCGCTGACCTGAGTTTTCTGGAGTTCATGAAACTCACCGCCACTCCAGTACCCCCATGACAGGCTCGCTGCCGGCGCAACCTCCGCATTGGAATCCTCATCGACTGAAAAGTCCGCGATCCATTGCGGTTGGATCCGCGATGGACAGTCGATATCAAACAGGATTGAGACTTCACCCTGAACGGCCTCATCGTTCGTCAGCCAAAATACAATCTCTGTTTCACTGGCAGAGCCCGTCGCCGCCAGCAGGCATGGCGTGCGGCCTGCCTGCAGGTTAATCGTTTGATCTTTTCCCTCGACAATAAGCGTAACAACCGGAGGCAACGTTTCAGTTCTTCCGAGGACTCGAGTGCGCGCAGGCTGCTGTTCGCAGACGGGCAGTACTTTCAGTTCCCGAACGGTTGAAAACGCAATCTGGTCACTGTCGTCTCGCTGGTCATCCCGCAGTTTCACAACCGTCCCGGACGAAACCGTCGCAGCCTTGCCATCCGGCGAGCGGAACATCAGCACCGTGGCTGCAATTCCAACAGGATGCCTGCCAATATCGGCCAGCTTCAGGAGCGCCGCCGTGCGAGCCTGGCTCGGCTGGTCCATCCAATACAGACGTTGCTCAAGCTGCGCCGCGAACAATTCCAGGAACGTGATGCCTGGATCCACCGGGGCATGCAACGTCCACTCGCCACGCGATGTGCTCGCAATCTGATCACGGGCCGTTTTTGTAAGGTCCGTCCAGTTCAGATCGTCCAGTTGGATGGGCTCCAGCGGCATCAACGGACCTCCAGCGAATCCAGATAGAACGGAAAGACGATATTTGATTTCGTATTGCTCGCACGCACACGGTACGACAGCAACACATCCACCCGTTCCGGCTCTTCAGCATCGGCCTCGACCCTGACGTCAAGCACTTCCACACGTGGCTCCCAGTCGCGAATAGCATCCCGCACAGTTGTCTCCAGCAGACGCAGGTGGCGCTGTCCTCCGGGAGCGAATAACAACTGTGAAGCACGGCAGCCAAAATCCTGACGCATCACACGTTCTCCGAGCGATGTCAACAGCAAAATTTTTACAGACTGATCGACGTTCTCGTCGTCCTGGGTGT
>Ga0138256_10002224_pt1 | contig 20928 bp, 15 predicted proteins | sample KNB2016incub_MG_FD_105486 | JGI IMG/M metagenome (GOLD analysis project Ga0138256, IMG submission 105486) | Active sludge microbial communities from wastewater in Klosterneuburg, Austria - KNB2014incub_MG | ecosystem: Engineered > WWTP > Activated sludge > Unclassified | place: Austria... | reverse complement strand
TCGTTCATTACTTTGATAAATTATCAAAGTTCGCTCAGTCATACAGTTTTGAATTTTTGCATTTAGTTTTCAATGCAGCTTCCTTCAAGCCTTAATAATTGGCTACGAAGACTACGCCAATTATTTAGGTTCACTACACCAAAAGACATTTTGATGTCTTTTGGTTCGTTCATCCCTTAAGGCCAGCTCAAATTTCTATGACTACTTAATATTATATATTTCTCTTCGAATTTAATTTGCGGATTTGTTAATTAATGATAATATTCTCTTAAACAGGACAAGTATTTCTGAACTGAGAAATAGCATCAGCATTTATTTTTTGATAAATCCGAAATAGAGTGTTATCAAAAATAATACAAAGTGAATGCATCCCCGGATGGCTAAAAATTCGTGCGACATGGTCCCTCCCATAAAGGGTAGATCTATTTGATGCCAGGCAAAATACCAACTGGCTCCTGCTGTAACAAAGAATGCTCCTGATAAGAATTTAAAGATTTCTTTCCAATTTATTTTTTTCATTGTTTTTAGAATATGGTGAATATTTTTATATGGTGTCAAGTTTTATTGTAAATGTTTCTAAAGTAGTTTTGAACCAAATGAAGTCTCATTTTTTAGATTTGAAGAAGTGTTACTTTTTGTTAGGTATTTTATTTTAGAACTAGATTACAAATCTACATGTTTTTTAATAAAACAGATTACTCCTCCAATACTCAAGAGTTAAGAATAATGAATCCATGGTTTTCTCTGCCATATTTTTACTTCTGAAGAATTTTAGAAGAGTTGAATCCATGATGTTAAAATGACAATCTAAACATTGAAATGAGCAAAAGTATTTTAGTTCCACATTTTATATCATTCGCAATTTTTTTTTTTTGCGTGAAGGATAGCAATGGAAATAGTAGCCGACGCATGAAGGATACTATTGTAATGGATAGCCTGACCCGCAGGGGCACGCCCAAATTATATCACCCATTGCTAACCCAATACTGAGACTCCAATCAGTTTCCCAATACCGAATGTAATAGCAGCTGCAAGTAGGCCGAATAGAACTTGTCGAAAACCGGAATACCAAACATTTTTTCCGGTAAATAAAGTGATTGATGCACCAATTAAAAATAAACCTAAAGCACTCATTATAGTACTAATTATAATTGCTTTCGTTCCGCCTATAAAGAAAAAAGGAACGACCGGGATGATAGCACCAATTGCAAATAGGATAAATGAACTAACTGCCGCTTCCATAGCAGAGCCTTGAAGGTCTTCTTTATTGATGCCCAACTCTTCGCGTATAAGTACCTCATGAGCACGGTCTTTGTCGGACATGATTTCTTGAGCCATCTGCTTCGCTTGATCCTCAGGGATTCCTTTCGAAAAGTAGATGAGTGCCAATTCTTTTTCTTCACCTTCAGGATTTGTTTCGAGTTCTTCCATTTCCAGTTGCATCTGGTTCTCATAAAGTTCTTTGGAACTTTGGACTGAAATCCACTCACCTAAGGACATCGATAATGCACCCGCCAGTAGACCTGCAATACCGGTGAGAAGAACTTCCTTTTGTCCACCCGTGGCACCTGCAATACCCATGACCAAACTAAAATTGGACACCAATCCATCGTTGCCACCCAGAACTGCAGCTCTTAATGCATTGCCGCCCACAGATCGATGTCTTTTTTCAAAACGGGCCAGACTAGATCCTGATACTGTAGGACTGCTGTTTAATATATTCTGAAGTATGGTAACATGTGCCGTGTCAGAAATCGAAACTGGTGTGTTGGTTTTCTTTCTTGCACTGAGGACAGAGGAGGAGATGCTTTTTTCAGTATCCATCAGTACACCAAGGATGTAATCATTGCCAAATACTTTACCGATCGTTCTTAGAATTTTAGCACGATTGGAGGGTAATGGTAATTTTGATAGATCCAAATGGTTGGCTTTCATAAAAGCAATAGCATGGCTGTGTTCAATCTCACTCATTTGTCGAAATACCTCAGCCACATTCACATCACTTTCACTATCTGCCAATACTTTGTAGAGAAAACTGGCATCAACTTCGGTCTGGATATTTTTTAGATTAATCATTGTTATTTGGGTCAAATTATTTGACCAAATGTAATTCATTTAAGTGACAGTATTTTATGTATTTCAATAATAAATGGATTATTTCATGGATATCAACTTAAAATCAACATGATGTAATTTCAATTAACATGTGAATTCTACTATCTTTGAGTTCAAATTAAATCATATAATGTTAAATAGACAATTCATCGCTCAGATCTTATGTTTCATTTTGGTATTCGCCAATGGAATTCATGCTCAGGAAAAAAAGAAAAATACAACTCAGGCGTCCAAAGAATTTGTGGTTCAAACAGAGTCTTTCAGTGATAAAAAAATACTCCGGTATCAGGTGCCAGGCTTTGACAAACTTACACTTCAACAAAAGGAGTTGGTGTATTATCTAAGTATGGCAGGATTAGCTGGTAGAGATATAGACTGGGCACAAAAACATAGATTTAATATTCCCATAAGAAAAGCTTTAGAAAAAATCATTGCGAATGATAAAGGAAATCATAAAACCTCTGATTGGAAAGCCTTTGAATTGTACACCAAACAAGTTTGGTTTTCTAACGGCATACACCATCATTATTCCGGAGATAAATTCATCCCGGGATTTAGTAAAACATGGTTCGAGGGGCTTATGAAAAAAAATAAGGTCAACTTGTCCAATGAGATATTGACCGTAATGTTCGATCCTAAAGTTGATACTAAGCGGGTGGATCAACGGGATGGAATAGATATGATCGCTGCATCTTCAGTGAACTTTCATGCACCGGAAATTACTCAACAAGATTTGGATCAATTTTATAAACCCAAACTTGATAAGCATGATTCAATGCCTTTAGAATGGGGGCTCAACAGTCGTTTAGAAAAAAATGCAAAGGGTCAAGTTGTGGAGCATGTTATTAAGTCTGGTGGACTGTATGGTGCTGCTGTAGATAAAATGATCTACTGGCTCAAAAAAGCAAGCCATGTAGCAGAAAATGAGCCTCAAAAAAAGGCATTGTTATTATTGATTGATTATTACAAAACTGGAAATCTTGCTACATGGAGAGATTACAATATTGCCTGGGTTCAAGCTACCAAAGGTGATATTGATTATAATGCCGGATTTGTAGAAGTTTATCACGATCCAAGCGGAATGCGTGGTTCATTTCAAAGTATCGTTTATATCAATGATTTTGTGTTGAGTGCTAAGATGAAAAAATTAAGTGAAGAAGGACAATGGTTCGAAGATCATGCGCCACTAAATTCTATTCATAAAAAATCAAAAGTATTAGGAATTACTTATAACATGGTTAATGTCGTTTCTGAATCCGGAGATGCTTCTCCGGTAACGCCTATAGGTGAAAATTTACCCAATTCAAATTGGTTGCGTGAAATCTACGGTTCAAAGTCCGTTAGCTTTAGCAATATTGAAAATGCCAATAACCAATCTACAGGAAGTGGTCTGCTCGATGAATATGCCCACGACCAGGAAGAAAAAGACCGATTTATAAAATACGGAGAATTAGCCGGTAAAATGCATACCGCATTACATGAAGTATTGGGACATGCGTCGGGCCAATTGGAGGATGGTGTTGCTGAACCTCACGTCAGTTTGAAAAATTATGCATCACCCTTAGAAGAAGCCAGAGCAGATCTATTTGCTTTGTATTATATCATGGATCCTAAATTGGTGGAGATGGGATTAATACCAAATGTGGAAGTAGGAAAGGCAGAATATGATCAGTACATTAAAAATGGATTGATCCTTCAATTAAGAAGAATTATTCCGGGAAATAATATCGAACAGGCACATATGCGAAATAGGCTTATGATCTCTAATTGGGTATTTCAAAAAGGACAAGCCGAACACATCATAGAAAAAGTAGTACGTGATGGGAAAACCTATTTTGACATCAAAGATTATAACAAACTTCGCGGCTTATTTGGAGAACTTCTGAAAGAAGTACAACGAATTAAATCACAAGGGGATTATGCCGCCGGAAGAAAACTCATAGAAGATTATGGTGTTAAAGTGGATATCGATTTGCATCGTGAAATATTGAAAAGAGCTGAACATCTCAACATCGCACCGTATGCCGGATTTATCAATCCTAGACTGGTTCCTGTCAAGGACAAACAAGGTATGATCAAGGATGTGAAGATCGAATATCCAGCAGACTTCAAAGCACAAATGTTAGAGTATGGATCAAAATATAGTTTGTTGAATTAGTAAGTGATTTTGTTTTGTTTTGGAAAGTTTCATATCTTGCATAGTCCTTCAAACCTTATTATGATCAAGACATGTTTGATTATGATATGACGGGGGACTTGAATTAGGTCCGATGGATCCCATGTTTCAATCTCATGACATAAAATATGATTTACAAATAAGTGCTTTTTGATTTTTAACGAAGCAACAGGTACTTATTTGATCTGATCTACATCAATAGATCAGATCAAGATTTTGCATTTTGTTATTTATAAAAATGAAAATCTTATATGTCCTATTCAATAACTGAAAAATATTTTAATATGCTGAATTATTTTAAGCATTTCACTGTGGTGTTGTTTCTTTTAGGTGGTGTATTGTTGACTATGAGTTTACAAAGTAGTTTTTTACCGCAGCATCCATTACCGAAATCTGTCCTGTTTGTATCGCGACAAATTCCATGTTGTGGTAGTGTCTATATGTCGGCTGCAAATGCACTTCCAGGTATCGGAGGATTCTCAAAATATCAAGTAGCGGCTCCGGCATTTTTATGTATACTGAATCCGGACAATTCCATTGATACGCTTATTGATGGCAGTCGTCCTGAATCCAATCCATTTCAATTAATAGATATTAGTTCGCCTTGTTTATCTTGGGATGCGAAGAAAATTGTTTTTGCAGGATTAAAAAAGGGAAATTATGTATTAGGAAATAATAATATGACACCAGCTGAACCCAATGCCTGGAGAATTTATATTATTTCTGTAGATGGAAGTCATTTATCACAAGTGAGTTTTGATGAAGCTCCGCTCAATTTAAATCAATTCAATCCTTTTGCAAGAGGCGTTTTAAAAGGTTATGATGATACACATCCCATTTGGCTGGCTGATGGTAGAATTTGTTTTAGCAGTACCCGATTTCCAGGTATTGGCATGTACAATGTAACCCGCACATCTAATCTGTATGTGATCCATGAAAATGGTACAGGCTTGCATCGGATTACCAGCGATAAGAATGGTGCTGACAAACCAGTCTTGGATCCTGTAACTGGTAAAATTGTGTTCGCCAGATGGTGGAGAAACTTTTACTGGCCATACGATCCCATGTCGACCAAAAAACATCCCATATACACAGATGGATGGTCATACAAAGATGGACTAACAAGTTATTTGGATAGTACTCTGGATGGTCAATCTTTTATGTTTAACAATAATGCTTTTTTATTGACGGAGATTAATCCGGATGGGACAGAAATGAAACTCTTTTCTGCACACTATAGGGAAGTTTCTAATAATAATGCATATGGTGGATGCTTTGATGTAGATGGACACTTTATAGGTAATTGGTTTCCGATAGAACATCAATCTGAATCTTCCGGATTTGGAGGATTGAAAAGATATTATCGGGGAACTGCTAAAAGGCCTGTTGGTTTAATTGGAGTTTATCAATATGGTAACTTTGATTATTACATAAAGGATCCGCCATCCTATGGTATTTTTAATGGATCATATGCAGCAGAACCTAGTGTTACATCTGACGGAAATATTTTGTTTTCAATGGCCAAGGATCCAAATCAGGATTATGGAATTTATATCATGAATGCTGATGGTAGGTCTCCTCAATTGGTTTATGATCATCCGGGAACAACTGAATTAAATGCGCAGATAGTGGAACCGAGGAAGCTTCCAAAAATATTATTGGATAAAGTAAGTCAAGCTGCTGATCCATTGCCACCAACAGGGATTCAAGATTTAAGAAAGGAAGGGAGTTTTGAATTTGATTGTAGAAATATATTTTTTAATTCACCTATTGATGATGGAATCATTGCTGCTCCTGCAGTTGGAAATATGTCCACGGTTAGATTTTACGCTGCGCCACTTTTAAATCAACAATATGGATCATTAGAGATGTTGGATTATCCTTTGTTGTATAATGAGATTAGTGTGGATGCATATAATCGTGTTTTTGAAAAAAACGCGCCGGCACATGTCCCATTGTTCGAACAAGGAAGATCTTCAACTGCGCTAGGATATAAAGTACCGAGAACGGGAGGAGGAATTATGGATGGCGCTGCACATGTTACTGGATTCAACTATGGACGTCCTGGTCAGCACGTTACCTGTGTAGGTTGTCATGCGGGGCATTCTGTGATTCCGGTTCCGGATCAGCCGGATGAATTGTTTTTTACCAATTTAGCTCCCGGAGCAAAAATTATGGCCTCATCAAGTATGAACTCACCGGGAAATGTAATTGATAAAAAAAATAGAACAGCCAATCAACATTGGTTTACTCCTGAAGGGGTCGATCCGACTGGACAATGGTTGAAATTAAAGTGGTTAGAACCTATTTATGTGAAGCAAATTAAACTGTATAACATTCCGGATACCAATCGTCTCCGTGTTGAGCATTGCATTGTAAGATTATACGCAGATAGTTCATTTAAGCAATTGATCACATCCATAGATGTTAATGAAAAGCTCTCAAACATGGGGACAAAGTTAGCATTAAATCAAGTAGAAAAAATTCAATCCATGCAAGTTGAATTTATAAAAGTAGCCGGAGGTATATATCATTGGAATGCAGCATCCTTAGGTGAGGTAGAAGTCATTTCGAGCAATATTGATCCGGCAACATTTAAAGCGATTTGTGATTGTAAAGGTTCAGCTTATGGGCCATATAAATTAGATAGTTGTGGTCATTGTTTATTACCCGAAGATCCAAAATTCAATGACTGTATTACCCATTTAGATAGAGCTATTAATGGTCACAAAGTTCTTGTTTATCAGGATCACATTCAACAAAAAATCCGAATCAGTATATTGAATGATATTATTGAAACTTCTGATCATGTTCAATTGTGGAATTTAAACGGACAATCCATTCCAGTATGGAAAAGCTATTCAGATGGTGATGTAACAATTGATTTAAGTTCATGCAAAGCGGGAATTTATTTTTTAAATTTAGTAAAAGATCAGAAAAATGAGCTTATTAAGTTTATCAAATGGTAAAATGAATCCATAAGATAAATAGAAAATAAAATTTGGTCCGTTCCATAAAAAAATAATGGAATAATGGATTTGGTATAATCAAGTTTGCGGTTAATATGTAGAAATCACTTCAGCATCAATTCCCTCATTTTGGCAATTGCCATCGATCTGGACGTGACATCTAATCGAGTGTAAACATTATTGATATGTCTTTTAATGGTGTTCAGTGAAATGTAAAGTTCCTGTGCAATTTGTTGGTTGGTTTTTCCAGCATAGATTAACGAAATAACTTCAAATTCACGGTCTGATATGGGACTTATCAGGTGTTTGTTTAATTGTTTTAATTGAAGGGTTGGCACAACTTGATTAGCCTGCATGGCGTAATTGGCCAGCCCAATTTCCAAAGTAGTCAACAATGACTTTTCATTAAAAGGTTTGACTAAATACCCTGAAGGTTGTATTTTTTTGGCACGATCCAAGGTGCTGCGATCGGAATAGGAACTTAAAAAAATAAATGGAATGTGAAGATGATTAAAAATATATTCACCCAGGTCGATACCGTCTTTTTCACACTCCAAATTGATATCTAATAATGCAATATCTGGATGTTCGCTAATGATTAATTGTAATGCATCTTCATAATTATAGGCAATACCTGCAACTTCAAAATCTGTATTATTCAAATACATAGCCAGATTCTCAGCAATCAATGGTTCATCTTCTACTATAGCTACTCTTAGTTTATGATTTATTTCTGTCATGAGTAGATTCTTTTTTTATTGGGAAAACAATACTAATTTTTGTGCCTGCATCACTTTCTATGGTCATTTGCGCTTTTAGCTTTTGAACAAAGGCCCGGATCATTTTATAACCGAAAGATTTAATGGTAAATACATCCAATTGAGGTGGCAAGCCTTGTCCATTATCTTCGACGATAAAGGTAATAAAATGGTTGCGTTCACTGAGGTGAACCTTTATAGTGCCTTCTTTTTTATTGAGAAAAGCATACTTTAATGAATTCGTAACTAATTCATTAATGATCATTCCAACGGAGACAACGATATCCATATGTAATAATACAGGACTTACATTCGTTTCAATATTAATGCGTTCACTATTTTTATGAAAGGTAGTGTATAAATGATCTATTAAATTTTGGATATAATTCTTCATGTCCACTAAATTCATGCCTTCATCTTCATACAAATTCTGATGAATAAATGCCATTGACTGGACGCGTAATTTGCTTTCCTGGAGCACTTCCTTTACTTTTTCATCGACATTAGACTGTGATTGGATATCTAATAAACTGGATATAACTTGAAGATTATTTTTAACCCGATGATGAACTTCTTTATTAATATATTCCAAGTCATTTTTTTGTTTAACGATAAGGGTATGATTTGATTTTAATTTTTTGAAAAGAAGGAAAATAAAACCTCCAAGAATTGAAAGTATTGCAATTATGCACCAAAGATATTTTCTTATATTGCTTTCATCTTTTAAATTAATTAATTTAAGTTCATTCTCTCTTAACAATGCTGCATTCAACTTTTTCTCATTGTTTAATTGTTCATTTTGAAGTGTTTGTTCACGTATCATGGAGGCAGTTAATAACTTCTCACTTTGTAAACTATGCTCTTTTAATCTATTTTCTATGGTTAATAGCTCTCTTGTTTTTATTTCTTTTTGAAGTTTTTGTTGTTTGAGTTCATTTTGTAATTGAAGAAACTCTATTTCTCGATCTCGAACCTGAATTTCTGAATTTTTTCTGGCTTCATTTGCGATGTTACTATTTTCTTTATTGGAGTAAGCTAATTTAAGTTTGGTAATGTATTTTAAATATTCGAATGCTTTTGGAAAATTACCGACTTTAAAATAGGCATCTGCCATATTAGAGTAAATGTAATATTCTATATAAAAGGTAAAGCCTTTTTTTGTATAGTTTATGGCATTGTTATAGTTGGTTACCGCAGTATTTTCATCTTGGGTTAGTAATGAATAATTACCTTCCAGAACGTATTGTCTGACTTTAAGATTTACATTGCTATTATTTAATAACAGTTTATCAATTTGTGAAACTAATTCATTTACACGACTGTAATTTTTGGTTTGTATATTTAGATTGGCTTCCTCTATGATGCTTTCAGCAATCATTGAAGTATCATTAAGTTCAAAAGCTAGTTCTTTAGATTTAGCAATAAAATAGGAAGCTGAGTCCATTTTATTTTGAGAAAGATACAGTCTGCCTAAAGATAAAGCGCACATTTGTATGGAAGGAATTTTTTGAATAAGTGTATTTAATTTGTATGACCTGAGATAAAAAGGGATCGCTTTATCTGCATTGTTAGTTTTGTCATATATCTGTCCAAGGTTTTCGTTCAACTCGGCACGCATTACATTATGATTGATCTGTTTGGCCCATTCCAAAGCCTTCTTATAATATTGTGCTGCTTTAGCGTAATGGACTTGTTGATATTCTATATTCCCTAGTAATTGTAATTTTTTTATTTCAAATATAATTTGTGAATCAATTTTTGAATCAAATGAGATATCATTCAGAATAGATTCAGATTGATGGAGATCATTTGTTTTGTAAAGAGTAAGGGCTTGATAATACAATACACAATATTTATAAAAAATATTATGGGTCTGTTCGAATTGGGAAGAAAGATTTTTAAAAACCGTGATTGCAGAATCTGGATCATTACTCATTAATAGTTCTGCATAATGATTGAGCTCCTCTACTTTATTAAACGAAATAGATTGACTCAGAATATGAGCACTAATTGTGATATGAATTATGAATAGAAATATATATTTCAATGAAATGGATTGAATGTATTCAAAATAAAGCCCAAATTTACTATAATAATGATATTGAGGAATAACCCTTAAGGGTGATTTTTAGTGTTTTGGGGTTGTTTTTCAAAAATTGATATCGAAATTTAACCGAAGATCATAAAGAACAAATTACTTTTGTCACATTATTAATTCGTAAAATTATTAGATCATTAAATTTATTTACGTTCAAAAATTATTTACCATGAAAAGAGTTGTAACCAATTTTATTTTTTTTCTTTATGTAATGAGTATAAATGTAATCTGTTGCGAAATGATATTGGCCAACAGAAGTCAGTGTCCAGTTGTAAGTGGAAAATTGAGGATGACCACCGTTGTTGAAGGTGTCACAAGAGAGTATTTTTTGCACATTCCAACAAAATATAATGGAAATTCATCAGTGCCATTAGTATTTATGTTGCATGGTACTGGTGGAGATGGTGAGAAAATGTATGAAACATCTGGTTGGGCAGAATTGGCGGAAAGTGAAAATTTTATTGCTATATTTCCATCTTCATTAAAACACAAAATTATCGATGGAGGAGAGTATAAAACAATAGCCAAATGGAATCATACACCTGATGCGGATTGGACATTCCAAGCTGGAGAAACTGAAAAAGATGACATCAAGTTTTTACGAAGAGCTTTTGATGAAGTTATAAACATGTACAATATTGACACCAAAAGAGTATATCTCAATGGATTTAGTAATGGCGGCTCCATGGCAGCCAAATGTTCTATCGAAATGAGTGACGTCTTAGCGGCGGTTGCGGCAAGTGCCGGATCTTTTTATCTCGATACGACCTATGTTCCTAAAAGGAAGATTCCTGTTTTGTATCAGGTAGGTAATAAAGATTACGGTCCTGGAAATGAAGGGCCTGAAGTGCCTATGATATTTTTTGATTCTCTTATTTCTACTCCAGGAATAAATTATAAAAATGGAAAATTCTACCGTGTCGCAGTTAATTATACCAATAATTTTGCTTATAAAAAAGAACATAAAATAATAGGAGATACCAATTTCGCAGTATTCGCATATTATTTGCCAATAGATATGAATGCGAATCGGGAATTTCTATATGTATTGGTAAAAGGGTTAGAACATAGTTATCCCAATTGGGCTCCTGCTAGACATTGGGAATGGATGAAGAAATACACTTTGGATAACACGGGTACTACGGCAGTTTCAGAGCCTTTCGATGAAGTGAATCCATTGATTTTATATCCCAACCCTATAAAAGATGAGGTCATATTTCAAAGAGAACTCAACTGGAGTATTTTTGACCAATGGGGTAGGCCCCTTATGTCAGGAAATGGTAAATCGGTTCGAGTTCAACATTTATCAAGTGGCGTTTATTTAGTAAAAACCGAGGATGGTATAGGAAGATTTGTTAAGTTGTAATTAAGAATCTTTTTACTTCAATAGATAAATAGAGTGTTATTTTTTTCATATGGTAGGTATTTCCATTTGTCAACATGACTCAATTCCTTGATATGGAAGGTTAGTATTTTTTGATAGGAAATATGTGGTGAGTTGTATGATCTGCTAAGATAATATGTGGATAGACATTTATGATGCCACCATGAAATATTTCTTATTTAATAACGACATTATTTAATTTATTTTGAATAAGTCAGTATATTTGATTATCCATTTTATAATAATAAAAGAAGCCATAGATTTATGAAAAAATTACTACTATTTATTGTTTTTTGCTTGAGTTTAATTTCGCTTTATAGTCAAAGACGATTTGATTGGAAAATTAAAGTTGATAATGAATTAAGAGATGTTATTATTGTCCAGCCTAGTCATCCAGCGCCACCCGGAGGTTATCCAGTAGTGTTCATGTTGCATGGGACTAGTGGTGACGGAGAGAAGTTTTATAACATTTCAGGATGGAAGGAATTGGGTGAAGAAGAAAATTTTATTACGGTTTTTCCATCTTCCTTGTCCTGGTGTTTTGTTGAGGATGGAATAGAAAAACATAATACGAAATGGGTGAATGGTGATCTGTTAAGCATACCCTGCTCTGGTAAACCCCAAGATTATGTTGATGATGTTAAATTTCTTAAACGAATTGTTCAATTGATTCAAGATACTTTTCAAATGAACTCCAAAATGATTTTTGCTTCTGGATTTTCGAATGGTTCTGTAATGATTCATAAATTAGCCATGGATGCAGGTGATGTGTTTGCAGCAGTAGCAGGTTGTAGTGGCATACTCATGGAATTGGATTCGACTACACCTTTGAACAGAATACCTACATGGTCTATAGTGGGTTCATTGGATGATCGGTTTATCAAAGCTCCTTACACTGAGTTGCCATTTGGTGGTGATTCTATTTTAGGTTACTTGAATGTTACCATTAATCGGATGCTGGTCTGTCAAGGATTGACTCCAACTTATTCAAAAAGCGAAACCAGTATCACAAAAACCTATCTTTTTAATGAAAGTCAACCAGGCAGTACAGGCAAACCCTATTTATTTAGTTTGATCAAAGACATGACACATGAATATCCTAATGGATTGAATTACCCTATATCTGCTGCAAAGATATTTTGGGAATTTTTTAAGCGTTCTGTTGCAACAGGTACGGAAGAAATAGGAACTATTAAAGATCAAATTAATATTTATCCCAATCCGTCTGGTGGAAGATTGAATATAGAAATGGTTAATACTAAAATAGAACGATTAGATATTTATAATTCTCAGGGTTCTAAGCTAAAACTAGATGATCAAATAAAAACATCTTCTCGAATAGATTTAACACAATATCCTGAAGGTATTTATTTTATTCAAGTAAAAACTTCAAACGGTAATTTTACAAAAAAATGGATTAAAACTAGTTATTAACGTAACCATTAAATTAGTATGTTTAAATCTAATTGAGATATGATTATATCGTAAATTTCATAGACCACATTTCTTTTTTATTTTGAATCTGTAAGATATATAGCCCTGATATTAAATGATCTAGGTTTATTTTATAGGTACCTATTTCGGAGGAAAATAGTGGATAGATGTTCATTTTTTGTCCATGCAAATTAAGAATTTGAAATGTTATATCTTGGAGATTATCGTCCGATTTAATTACAAGTTGTCGTTGTTGAATATAAATGGTCACATTGTGAATGAAATTATTGTAAACACTATTTTCTAATCCAATGTTAACGGTCAAATTTTGTGAAATACATTTGTGGATATCTGTTAATTCTAATTTATAAGCTCCGGTTTCTAGGTTAGTGATGTCTTCTGTATTAGCTTTAAAACCATTGGGTCCAGTCCAATTAAAAACATATGGTTTAAAACCTCCAAATATATTCATGTCAATACTTCCTTTGTGTATGCCATTTACATGTTCTACTTTATTGATTTCTGCACGCAGGGAATCTGGTTGGAATAAATCATATTTAAATATTTCAATACAATTATTGAGATCTTTTACTTCACAAGAGTATTTTCCAGAGCTTATATTCATCAGATCAGGATTTTTAGATCCATCATTCCATAAATAGCGGTAAAGTGGCGTTCCACCTTTTATTTGTTGGACGATGAAGCCATCTTTGGATCTAAAACAGGATGGCTCTGAAAAGTCATATGCATTATTGTTAATTCGAGAAGGTTCAATGACTTTTATTGTTTTAGATGTAAGACAATTTTTGGAATCGGTAACACTAACCATGTAGGTAGCAGCCTTGAGATTGGTTCTGTTTTGTTGATTATTTTGATCATCCCATTCATATTTATATGGGCCAGTATTACCACCTGTTGCTGTAATATTTATTTTTCCAAGTGCTTCGCCGAAACATTTATTATCTGTTACAACTGATGTGACATCCAATCGAGTTGGTTCTTTAATGTTAAAACTGGATGATGCTGTGCAGTTTTTGGAATCAGTAACAGTAACCGTATACATGCCCTTGTCTATATTTGTTAGGTCTTTGTTTGTATTAGCAGTATTCCATAGATATTTATGATTTGAATTACCACCTGTTGAATTAGTAGAAACAGAACCATCCTTGAATCCAAAACAAGTAACATCTTTGGCAATGCCAGAAATAGATAATAAAGTTGGACCCATGACTGTATACGTTCGAAGTATAGCCTGACATTTGGATGAAAGTGGCGTTATAGTTACCGTGTAATTATTAGGTGAAAGCCCAGGGAAAGTTGTTTTTCCTGCTCCAATTGTTGCACTAAATGAGCCGGATAATTGATAGGTTGATGTTTTACCTGGAGTGATTTGTTCAGGCATAAATGAAATGATTCCATCTTTTTTATTAAAGCAAGTTACATCAGTTATGACGGCCCCTGGATCATCAAATACTTTTGTAGTAGTGGCTAAGTCAAATGAATTGTCTGCATGGTATCTGCAATCATTAGCATCTACTAAATATGGAAAGTAAGTTCCATCTGCAACAACATTATCAAAATTCGCTTGTTTAGAAACTGGTGGTGTTCCAAAAATCGGCACTGTTATTTTTTTGATAATGCTTGCATTTTCAAAACCCGTTTCTTTGAGTTGATTGGTAGGTGTTGTAAAGGTGCATTCAAAACGTTTAACGCCAGATCCAAAACAGGCATCTTTAACCAATAAATTAGTGAAAGTAGGTTGAGCAGGGTCATTCAGTCCAATGACTACAGTCAAGGATTGCACTGGGGATGGTAATAGTTTGGTTATTTTACAAGCATATGTACCTGCAGGCACCGTAATACTTTGGGTTGTTGCACCTGTAGTAAGCCAATTATAAGTATAAAATGTACCCCCTGTTGCTACAGCTTTAAGTGTCCCGGTTTTGTCACCAGAAATAGCTGAGGTATGACAAGGGATATTTTTTGTAATTATGATATCCGCTGTAAATTGACTGAAACAAGGTAAAATATTAAGATAAAGGCATGTTATGATAAACGTTTTCTTCATGGACTATTTTTTTGACAAAGATTGGTCAAATGGGATTGCCAATCAATAGCTAATTCGTATGAATTCAATAAACACTTATTATAAATAAATAAATTTTTTTATATGTAATGTATTAATTATCAAATAATTTATAATTTATTTTACAGATTTATACTTAGCTTTAGGAAACCGCTCAGGTTCAATATTAAGGATCAAGACTTTTCTTTTTTGTATTTTTGTAGATAAGTGTTCTAAATTTTAAAAATATTAAAAAGATAACCGCACCTTTGAAATTTTTGGCAACCATTATGCCACTTGCTTTTTTTATAAAAACCAAATTTTGTTGGTGCTTGTTAGATTTTAGAAAACCAATACTTCTACATTTATTCCTATTTATCTTCATTGTCAGGCATTTAAGTGCCGATCCATTATTTGACAAATTTACTTTACTCAGTACAAAAGATGGATTATCCGCCAATCATTTGAACGCGGTAAGAATGGATAACAACGGTTTTTTATGGGTTGGTGGACCTAATGGATTGCAAGTATTTGATGGCAATTCATTTTATACTATACCCGTTGGTGAAGGACCAAAAAAGATTAAAGGCAAACGGATCTACCAAATACTACAATATGATTCTTTAAACCTTATTGTCGCTACTGATATAGGTATAAGCAAAATTAATGTATTAAATTTTAACATCGAAAATCTTAGTTTTGAATCTCCTGATCCATTTAATTATAAAGCCAATCAAATACAAGAAATCACGAAGTCTAATTCAGGAATGCTGTGGGTCATTTCGGTTGCAGGTGTACATTTAGTTACTAACAAATTCAAATGTCAAAAATCTTGGTATTTTTCAGATAGCACCATTCAAAAAGCGTTTAATTTCCAACCTTCCAGATTATTGCATTTTCCAGATGGTCGTATTTGGTTTGTTGCATCTAAGGTTAATGTCAGAGATCAATCAAACATTATTTATGAATTAAAACCAAATGCTCAAACATTTGAAGAAATACATACTTTAGATTTATGTGATTACAAGGGTCATTTAAGTCTGATTAATATTAATGACACAGTAGGTTTTTTTATATATAGAAACATTTATAATAAATCAACTACGGGAGTTATTAATTTGAAGAATCTAGAATATAAATTAATTGATCAAATTTCTTTTAATCTTGGAAATGCCATTCCGTATATAAGTAGTATTCAGAATGGATTAATTGGTATTAATCCTTCTTTTGGGTCCATGTATTACATTTATAATTTAATTAATGATTCATGGAATTTCGAGCCAACTCCAAAAAATGTTTACATCAAAAATATAATTCGATACAAGGACTTATATTTTGGTGCTACTTCTGATGGATTATTATGTACTGGATCAATGATTCAATTATTTAGTATGGAGAAATGTGTCGGACAAGAACTCTCCGATGCAGTTTTAGTTAGAGAAGTTGAAAAAATAGACAGCCATTATTATATAACATCTGGGTTTAATGGCATTATTAAAAGGAATTTACAGGATAGCAGTTGTACAAATATTATTTCTGACCTGATTCAAAAAAAAAGCAATCAAAGTTGCAAACAACTTATTAAAATTGATAGTAATCGATGGTTAATTAATGGCAACAAATTTAATTTTATTTATCATCCTTTGGATAATCAAATATCTAATTTTCTAGGCCATCAAGTTAAACAACTTGAGGATACAGCCTTGACAAGTATATTTAAGGACAGTTATAATAATGTTTGGTTTGGCTTTTATTTCATCAATCGATTAATGGTATGGAATACTTCTAACAATGAAACCAAATGGTATAACTTGGATTCAATAAATAAGGCGATCAAATTTTTGAATTTTGGTCAAATAATTGAAGATCAATCAGGTAATATTTGGTTTGGTAGTTCACTAGGACCTGGATTATTAAAATGGATCCGTAGCAAAGATTCTTTTCAGATTTATTTTCCAAGTGAATCACAACATCTCCATTTTAATCCTACCATAAGCTGTTTTGCAAAAGATGTTTATGGCTATATTTGGTTTGGAACTTCTGGGCACGGTTTGTATAGATTTCATCCTGACTGTATGTATTTCGAACGTTTTTTATGCAAAGATGGATTAAAGGATTATGCGAATGGTATTGCTGTAGATTGTATGGGGAAAATTTGGATTGCGACGAGTGTTGGTTTAGTTCGAATGGATCCTGATAATGGACAAGAATATTATTTTTATGCTTCACATGGATTACCTCTTGATGATATATCTTCGATTGGTTTAATACAAGGAGAGTCATGTCTAATCTATTTATCTACGCATAAGGGATTATTTTACTTGGACCCTTCACAAATGGTAATTCCAAAGGCAAATAAACAATTTATCATTAGGTCTTTAAAAATCAACAATAATGAATATCTCTATGATAACTCGAAACCTGTTGATTTAAATTATGATGAGAATAATATTGAAATTCAATTCGCACATTCTAATTTATTGGATGGATATTTAAACGAATACTATTACAATTTTAGAGATATTCAAAGCACATGGATTCCCATTGGTCATCAACCCATGCTGAGATTAAATGGAATGAATCATGGAACTTATCATATGGTTATAAAAGTTTGTCAAAATGGAGGTGCATGTTTTGAGCAAGAGCTTTTAACATTCAATATTCAAATTCCATTTTGGAAAAATCCCTTGACTTATTTTATAATTTTATTAATTTTTGGATTGCTGATGTTCTTCTTATTAAGATATCGTTATCGTTTTAGAATTGCCAGTTTGGAACGAATTAGAGATCAAGAAGTACTAAGAAATAAAATAGCACAAGATATTCATGATGAAGTGGGTGCAAGTTTAACTAAAATTTCTTTGTCTGCTCAATTAACAGCTCGACTACCTCAACTCAGTGCTTATGATGTCAAAAACAGATTAACCAAGTTAGGCGAGGATGCAATGAAGGCTTCTGCTCAACTAAGAGAAATTGTATTCTCGATAAATCCTGAATTTGATCGATTTGAGGAACTTCAGGCTTACCTTAAAGAACAAGCTAATCTTTTTTGGGATGATCATTCAATTTCTGTACATTATAGTTTTCCGAAAAATGGACCAAATAATAATGTTTCACCGGATGTCAAAAGACAAATCATTCTAATTTTTAGAGAAATACAAACTAATATTGCAAAATATGCCAAAGCCAGTCAAATTAAAATTAGTTTTTATGAATCAGAACATGACTTTTTTATTTTGGAAGTTGAAGACAATGGAATTGGTTTTGATATCAATAGTTTACCGACTTACTCACATGGCTTAAGTGGTATGAAACGACGAGCAGAGAGTATTGGTGCAGTTGTTGAAATTCAATCTGACTTGGGCAAAGGTTCTAAAATATATTTAAAGGGCAAGACTCAAGTTAATTTAAAATGATGCAAATTTCATACTTTTATACTATTTGTTAAATTCAATATTTTCGCATCTTTGTCACAATATATTTAAACAATAATGCAAATAATTAAAGTCGCAATTGTAGAAGATGATCAAGATATTCGAGAATTAACAGCAAGTCTTTTGAATTTTTATAATGACATAGAATGTGTAGGCGTCTTTGGTAGTGCGGAAGATTTTATAATTAGCATTCCTAATATTATTGCTAATGTCGTTTTAATGGATATTGGTCTTCCCGTAATGAATGGGATTGAATGTATTAAATCAAGTTCTAAATTATTTCCAAATATTGAATTCTTAATCTATTCAGATCATTTAGACACCCAAGATGTATTTCAAGCACTAACAGTTGGTGCAAATGGATACGTGCTAAAAGGAAGTTCACCTGAAAAATTGGTAGAAGCCATTAGAGATATTCATGCTGGAGGTTCACCCATGTCGAGACAAATTTCAAGAATGGTTGCAGCTTCTTTTCAAAAAAATGAAACATTACATCCAGATTTTGAAAAACTAACCACACAAGAATGGGAAGTGTTAAAAGGTTTGGACAAAGGATATGCATATAAAGAAATTGCTTCCATTCGTTTTGTATCTGAACACACGGTACGTTCTCAAGTGAGAAGTATTTATGAGAAACTTCATGTGCACTCAAGGACAGATGCTTTGAATAAATATCATAAAAAGCATTAGGTCGTTATTTTTTTATACTGGATTGTTTGCCTCGAATGGAATTTTACCTTATTCTTATTTCATACTTTTGTAGTTTTATTATAATATTTAGCCATGTTTTATTTTAATAAATATAACATTTAATAATTTTGATATTGGCAATTGATTCAATATATCTTGCTTGCTATATTAACTCTTTTCTTATTTTTAGAATAAATTGAGTCCTCTAGGACTCCAGCAAAGGCATATACCTTTCTTCTATCAATTTAAAATGCCAGCGCTGATGACCGGGCAACATAAATCCGATAGAGGCTATGGAATAAGAACCTTTGAACCCTTGTCCCATTATTTCAAGCATTGCAGGTGTGAAAGAATGGAATAGTGTATATAAACTAAAATGTACAATTTTTAATTCATCGATCAGACTTTCCAATGTTCGATTATTGGCATTAGATGCCTTTGCATATTCATCTTCATCAAAGGATGGCAATTTTTGTGTTTCACCTCTTGAAAATGCCAATACGCGATATGAAAAAATGCGTTCAGCATCGATTAGATGTTGGATGATTTCATGGATGGTCCATTTGCCCGGAGCATAAACCTTATCACCAAGGGCTCTCCATTTTTGTATTGGTATGGTATCCAATTCATCAATACTTTTTTGAATGGCATCGAGTAATTCTACATCATCGGTCATGTTGATGTATCGGTCAAAGTATTCCGGTAATGTAGGTAATTGTGATCGTTTCATATATTTTAATTTATTTGTTTTTATTTAAAAATTGTTCAAGGTCTAAATACATGCGCAATTTCTTTTTGGAATGGGCTCCTAATCTGTGGTAGAACTCAATGGCGCGGGTATTGAATTCCGGTGTTTGCCATTGCAACAATCTAATATTGAGTTCTACAGCATGGGAAATCATTTTTTGAATCATCGCCAATCCTATGCCTTGATTTCTGGCAGACGCTCTAACGAAAAGACAATCCATATGTAAATAATAGTCGGCCTCCCAGGTAGAGAATTCTTTCATATATGTTGTATAAGCTAAAATTCCTTGTTCACCTTCTGCAATAGTACAATACAAGGTGGGTGTACTATGAAAGAGATGTTGTTCAAGCTGTTTCCCTTTTCCTTCAGGGTAATAAACTGCTTTTTCATAGTTTGCATGTTCTTGACACATTTTAATGATTTCATCTATATCTTGCGGCATTGCAAATCTTAGCGTGTATTTTAATTTAGGCATCTGCATTGAGTTGGGAATTGAGATAGGCATCAAAATTTGGATGGTCTGATTGTTTCAAAACATGCTCAACCCATGCATTCCGTTCAAACCAAATTACAGTCAGTTCCCATACACAAGTTATTATGCCTTTATCAGAGAATAATTTAAAATGATCAGGATCTTCATGAATAGCTACGAATACATGATTTTGCAACATGTTGTCATCAATCCACCAATTCAATATGGCAAAGCAACCTTCCTTGCCTTCATGTATAATGAGCGTCGCTATACGGTATGTATTTAATGGATAATTTGTTGATAGTTTAAGCCATTCGGTGAGTTGTTGTTTTGCTAGTTCAATATGAGTTGATGAGACGCGTTCGCTTTTTATAGATATACTATAGATTTTAATTATCCAATCCTGATGCTCATGTAGTTCAATAAATCGAATGGGTCTTGTTTGGTATGGCGTTTTAATGATGCTCATTGGTCGATTTGTTGGATGATTCTATTGATTTGACGTTCACTCTTGAGACCACATTTTTCTGCCATTTGTTTTTTTGAAATATTCGGATTAAACATCCACTCTTTCACTTTTTCAAG
>Ga0138256_10002223_pt1 | contig 20930 bp, 17 predicted proteins | sample KNB2016incub_MG_FD_105486 | JGI IMG/M metagenome (GOLD analysis project Ga0138256, IMG submission 105486) | Active sludge microbial communities from wastewater in Klosterneuburg, Austria - KNB2014incub_MG | ecosystem: Engineered > WWTP > Activated sludge > Unclassified | place: Austria... | reverse complement strand
AGGCAACAACTGGAATCTATCTTTTTGGCCAAAGTGGGCACTAAAGGGGATTCTATAATTTGGTTTATTTCTGACTACCCACTCTCCTTGTAAGATGCCTTCTCTCAAAATCGCCCTGATATGTGAGTCGTAAACTGAAAAATTGATATATACAGTATCATCTGCAGTCGATCTGTTGCGGCCTACATACACTTCATCGACCTTGATTCTTTCTGTTCCATTGATGATTTCAATATATGGAGTCTCTTGTTCATATTTTACTTCAAACATAAAAGGGAGGTCGTTTTCAATCTCATAGATCGGTCTCGTACCATCTTTTTCATACCTTTCGATCTCATCTTTAAGTGGCAGTTTAGGCTCAGTATTGAGATGAAGCACACCACGCCAAATGCCAGGAGCAAGGGAAGCATATGGCGCTTTTGGCCGAATGCACCCAAGGAAGCATGAAAACAATATAAGCCCTAGAGTATATTTCACGATTCAGATTTTTCTCCAATAAAATTATCTTCCTTTCGCTTAAAAAGGATGTTGAATGTAGTCAGACTGCCATAAATTCTGGTGATATACTGTTGCATATCTACTTTGTCAGCATCGGTAAGTTTAGGATGAGCATTTACCTTTTGCTCCAATACCCGGAGTCGATCGCGTACCATTACAATTTTATGAAAAAAAGCTTCGATGGGAATTTCCTTAGGCTTGAGGCCAGCATCAGAAGATTTTAAGATCATGATTCCGTCATCCCATCGGTCTGCTATTTCGGTGACAGAGGTGATATCAGACCACTGTTTAAGTATACGAATTAACGATTTCTCCGCTTCAGTATAGGTGATAGGTTCTTCAGACGGTATTTTGTCTATGATCTCCCAGCCTGCGTAATCTTTACCCACCGGTTTGATGCCATAATGCATAAAACAGACTTCATAAGCAGCACCATGTAATCTGATGATCACGCCTTCCCCATAAGCCGGGTGTTTAATCCTACTTCCTATACCCAATAATTTATCTAGATCCATATTCAATTAGCTTATTTTTGTCACAAATCTAACTATCATATGAAATCATTACATCATTGTGTATTAATAATTCTGTTTTTTACCATTTTTGACAACACGGGTAGCGCTCAAAAGGTTATTAAAAAAATAAATAGTAGTGTAAATCAGGATAAAATATATACTGACATGATGTATCTCGCCTCCGATGCTTTGAAGGGGCGCAAGACAGGGGAGCCAGGTAACCAACAAGCTGCCAATTATATTGCAGATCAATTTAAAAAAGCCGGTGTCAAAACTATTCCGGGTATGAACGGATACTTCCAACCAATACCTTTTGTGAAATATGTACCTCCCTTGTCCGGGACTCTTTCCATGGGGGGCACTGAGTATGTAGTCAAAAACAACCTGGTGATTTTGGATGGCGGTGCTATAAATAAAACTACTGAAGCGATCTATGCTGATTATGGATGGGTAGATGCTGCCAAAGGCAGAGATGACTATCAGGGTTTAGAGGTAAAAGGTAAATATGTTATTGTGCAGGGAGGATTGCCAGAAGGCGGATCTCCGGCAGAGATATTTAGTGCCATGCCATTAAAACGGAAGATGGCGGCAGATCATGGTGCATTGGGTTTGATAGAAATATATAACCTTTCTTTCCCATGGAATTTTTTCAGGAACTATTTTAGCAAAGAAAGACTGGAGATCGTGGAAGGAGCCGGAGGCCATGCAAGCGTTTTGCATGCATGGCTACAACTACCTACCAATGGTAATAAACCTACCTGGTCAAAAGGGAAAAGCTATCCGATCACAATAAATACTCCAGGGGCTGCTACTACTCCTGTCGAAGCTGTCAATGTCCTGGGTATGATACCCGGCAAAAAGAAAAAACTAAGGGATCAGTATATATTATTGTCTGCTCATTTTGACCATGTAGGAGTGAAAGCTGGCCAACCCATCGGCAATGACACTATCTGGAATGGGGCTCGTGACAATGCCTGGGGTACAGTTGGACTTCTCGCTGCAGCCCGATATTTTGCCAAAAACCCTCCTAACAGATCGGTGATGATTGCAGCTGTAAATGGTGAAGAGATTGGCCTTTTGGGTTCAAAATACCTTGCTGAGCATCCTGTGATGCCTTGGAATAAGGTAATTTTTGACCTTAACTCAGATGGAGCAGGTTATTCAGATACAACGCTGGTATCGATCATAGGACTCAATAGAGTAGGGGCTGCCGATGAAATGAATACAGCCTGCAAAGCTTTTGGCTTAACTACAATAGCCGATCCTGCTCCTGAACAAGGTTTGTTTGACAGGTCTGATAACGTGTCCTTTGCGCAGTTGGGTATTCCAGCTCCGACTTTCGCAGCTGGATTTAAAACTTTTGATCAAGAGGTGGGCAAATATTATCACCAGGCGATAGACAATCCGGACAATATCAGTTATGGTTATTTACACCGATTTACCAAGGCGTTTTTGTTGTCAGCATTGCAAATAGCCAATAAAATAGAGCTTCCCAGATGGAGCTCTGGTGATAAATATGAATCTGCGGGCAAAAAGCTATATGGTTATTAAAGACTCTGCCCGTTCGGACGGGCCAAGGGATACGCTGATTTAATTTACTTTAGGCAATCTTTTGCTATACCAGGTGATCTGTCCTCGGTGATTGGCAAAATGTTCTGCTACGTGAAACCACTTACAGTAGTTATTCCAATCCCAATCTTTCGTTTCTCCGGTCAAGAGCCATTTGTCATCTCTTTTTTTCATCTCTGCTTTGGTTTTGGACCTGGCTTCGTCCATCGCATCGATATAATAAGACAAGGGATTGCCTTTGATTTTTGATTGGGCATCGTGACCCAGTTCCATAGCCACGTTCCAACGCTCTTTATTAGCAGGACTGAAGTCATCAAGGCCAGAAAAAGTGATATCCTGGTAGATCACTTCTGTTGCGGCCACATGCAGCATCAAAGCCCCTATGGAGTTTGAATCGGCATCATGCAGGTAGTCCAGAGCTGCTACTGATAATGATTTGGTCACCCCTTTTACAGAAAAACTCAACCAATCAAGCATCGAGATCAAAGTGCCTATCTGGGCGGTATAACCAGATTTAGGGCCTATAAGGTTAATAGAGTCTCCTACTAATTTGGGCTTTTGGCCCAGCCTTGGAGCTGAGAGGAAGGCGTAAGACCCGGCGGAAGCAGCCACGGTGTTATGAATAAAGTCGCGTCGAGTTTGATTTTTTTTCATAAAAAAGAGATTATTATTGACAAAATATGATTGAATATCAACGTAGTAATGTCCAAAAGTAAGCAAACTGATAAGTTAATGCAGACTCAAATATTAAAGCCAAATGTCAGACTAAAAGAGGTTATCATTTCGTTAAAAAAAATTATCAGGTCATTATCCCCATTTGCTGCCTTCGAGTTAATGCATTCAAAATATTTAGCATGGTTTTTGCTTATATACCCAAAGGAAATTATTAAAAATTGAATTTATAGCTAATTGTCTATTTATCAATTTTATAAACATTATGAAAATATATAATATAATTAAGAGGGTTCTATGAAACGCAATTTTTTTTACTCTATCAAGCTGGCAATTTTAATTTTAACAATTTCTAATGTGCGAGCTCAGGATCTGCATTACACTCAGTTTTATAATGCCCATGTCAATATCAATCCCGGGCTGACAGGCATATTTAATGGGGATGTGAGGATGGCTGCCAATTACAGAAATCAATGGCGGGTATTGCCTGTGCCATATATGACTGTGACCGGTGCTTATGATATGAAGATCTATCGCAAACAAGCTAGAAAAGATTTTTTCGGTGCGGGACTGGTCTTTAACTATGATCAGGCTGGCGATTCCAAACTTAACCTGGCGACTTTGGGCCTGAATGGGTCTTATTCATTACCTGTAGGGGTTAATAATTTTTTTACTGTTGGCGCCCAATTAGGTTTTTCCAGAAGAGCATTTTCACTCGACGACCTCAATTTTGACGAACAGTGGGACGGAGTACAATTTATACCTACCAGGAATGTGACGGAATCATTCGATCGCAAATCCTTGTTTATCCCTGATCTCAATATGGGTGTAAATTACAGGATTCAAAAATCCACTAGGTCCAAAGCAGATATCGGACTGGCAGCATTTCATATCAATAGTCCTAAAAACCCATTTTATACGGATGATAAGTCTGTTAAATTGCCAATTCGTTTTGCGATTAATACGTTGATTCAATCACAATTGTCCAATTCACTTGATTTAATGGTGCATGGCATTGCTCAATTTCAAAAACCTTACAAAGAGTTCCTGATAGGAGCGGGACCAAAATTTTATTTAAATCAAAAGCGTGGCAAAAATTATGCATTAGGAGTGTATGGTATGTACCGGTTTAAAGATGCGATCGCTCCCGCTTTTCATTTGTATCTGAATGAATTGCAGTTGGGTATCAGTTATGATGTGAATACCAGTCAGTTTAATAGAGTCACAGACAAAAAAGGAGGTCCTGAATTTTCTTTGACCTATATCATCACCAAAGTGAAGCCATTGAGCCAGATGAAAGCATGTCCGATATACTAATTTATTTAAAAGTGAAGATTATGAACTTATATAAACCTTCGATCATAGCACTGACATGGATGTTGGCGATAGGCACCCTGACAGGGCAGACTTTTAAAGCCTATGTAAAAGCTGCCGATGATGCCTTTCTAACCAAAGATTATTACTCATCATTAGTATACAATCTCAATGCACTGGAATTTGACAGTACCAGAATAGAACGAATGCATGCTGCAGCAGAAGCCGCCCGTAATCTGAATTCTTACAAAGTTGCAGAGTTGTATTATCAAAAAGTAGTGGATGCTGATAAGAAAGATGCATATTCACTGGACAAATATCACCTCGCGGCTATGAAACAGGCGCAAGGTAAATATGAAGAAGCTATCGCTGGATATAATATGTACCTGGCTGAAAACAGGAATGAAGATGTATATTATACTCAACGTGCAGACAAAGAAGTAAAAGCGTCTCAATGGGCCACTCAACAAGTTGCCCAGACAAGTGAATCTGTAAAAGTGACCAGGTTGGGAGATGAAATCAATACTCCATATTCGGAGTTTGGAGCATCTCAAAAAGGAGATACCTTGATATATTCTTCCATGCGATTTGAACTGCCTGCCGAAAAGGCAGTGCCCAAAAGAACATATTCCAATGTCTTGTTGTCTATCAACGGTCAAGCCAATGATGGTTTCAGTTCGATCAATAATCCTTTGGGTCATACTGCAAATACTGCAATCAACACGCTGAATAACAGAATGTATTTCACATTGTGTGAAAATCTCAACGATGCTGATATCCGGTGCGATTTATATTACAGGGATTATACAAACAGTAGTTTTGGTGAGGCTATTAAGATACCTGAACCAATCAATCAACCTGGATTTACGACTACGCAGCCCAATATAGCCTTTGATTCAAAAAATAACCATGAAGTACTGTATTGGGTTTCTGACCGGCCTGGAGGAAAAGGCAAGCTGGACATTTGGTCTGCTGACATCAATGCAGACGGAACTTTTGGTATCCCTCAAAACCTGGTGGCCATTAACACTGCCGAAAATGATATCACGCCTTTTTTTCAGAATAATCTCGGCGAATTATATTTCAGTTCGGATGGTCGAATCGGAATGGGGGGCTATGATGTATATAAAGCTATATTTAAAAATGGGGCTTTTCTTGAAGCTGAGCACATCGATCCACCCATCAATACCAGTTATAACGATATCTATTATACGATCTCTGCGGATGGCAAGAAAGGATTGATGTCTTCAAATCGGGTAGGGTCATCCTATTTGGACGCGCTGCAGGAAGCATGTTGTTATGACATTTACAGCATTGAGGCTGAGCCTACTAAAATAGACCTGCTCGTCAGTACTTTCGACAAAAACACGCTGGAAGATTTATTAGGCGCTACTGTGAGATTAAAAAATTTAACTGATCCAGGGGCGGAAGATATCCTCGTCACCCTCCATGATTTAAATGATTTTAATTTTCCTTTGGAACGAAACAAAGAATACCTGGTCATTGCGGAGAAAGAAGGATACAGACCTGACTCGACCAATGTATCAACTTATGGGCTTAATCGATCTCAAAAGATCGAGAAGAAACTTTACCTGGAGACTGACAAGATAGATCTCAATGCATTTACCTTCGATGCCAAAACCAAACAAGCACTGCAAGGGGCAGAAGTGACATTAATCGATTTGACAGATAGTACCATCGTGTCCAAAATAAATCTTGACGCCAATGATTTCCATTTTCCACTGATCAGAGGCCATCAATACAGGATCATAGCTAATAAAAAGGGGTATAATCCTGCTACGGTCATGATTGATACCAGGGATGTCAAAGCCAATACTATTACAGAAAACCTGTACATGGAGATCGGCGACATTTATTCATTTTTGCCTTTAATTTTATTTTTTGACAATGATCAGCCTGATATCAGATCTTACAAACCGCGTACTGACAGACTGTACAGTGAGACCTTCCCTCCATATTATGCCCGAAAAGAAGAATTTAAGGATCAATGGGCCAGTAAGCTGAAGCAAGAGGAAATCCCTATTTCAGATCAGGCTTACGAAACATTTTTTAATGATCGATTGGCGAAAGGAAATAATGATCTTAGTAAGTTTCTGGATATACTCATCAGTATGTTGCAGAGAGGAGATAAGTTTGAAATTTTCCTCAAAGGATATGCCAGCCCACGCGCCAGCGAAAAATACAATTTGATCTTAGGTCAAAGAAGAATATTTAGCGTGAAGAACGAATTCCTGAAATATCGGGATGGAATACTTTCAAACTTTTTGAATAACAAACAACTAACTATTTCTGAAAAATCTTTTGGAGAGTTGACCGCTCCTAAAAAAGTGCCTGACATTCTTCGGGATACCAGGTTATCTGTTTTTAGCCTTGATGCATCTCAGGAGCGCAGAGTAGAAATAGTAGATATAAAAAGTAATAAATAGGAGGCCACCATGAAGAAATTATATATGCAGAAAATGTGGAAAAACTTTAAGGCCCTAACCTCAGTGACCATGCTTGTCCTGTTGGTTACCCAAGCCAACGCTACCCATATCGTAGGTGGCAATATTACCTACCGTTGCGTGGCTAAGGATATATACGAGGTGACCATGGTCGTGCGACGGGATTGTTATAATGGTGATCCTGAAGCATTTTTCGATGATCCGGCGTCTATTGGTATTTTTGATCGCACAGGAGAGTTGATGCAGGGACTGGGCACTAAAGGCCAGTTGCTGTTGAAGCTTAATCAGAATGATACGTTAGAATCGATTATGGAGAATTTATGTTCTCTTGACGGAGTAAATAGTGTTTGTATCCATGAGACCACTTACAGAGGAACTGTCTTTTTACCTTTCCGACCAGGCGGTTATTACCTCATGTATCAGAGATGTTGTCGCAATGTACCCATCCAGAATATCAAAGAACCATTAGAAACAGGCGCATCCTGGGTGGTACATATTTCAGATTTGGCAATGTCGCAGTGCAATAGTTCACCCGTTTTCAAAAAATGGTCTCCTATCTTTATTTGCGTTGGCAAGCCTTTTCGATTTGATCATGGAGCCACAGACAAGGATGGTGATTCATTAGTATACAAGCTCTGGACTCCATACACTGGTGCAACTCGCAACTTCCCCAAGCCACAGCCGCCTAATAAACCAGATTTTAATCCTATAAGTTGGCAAGAACCTTATAGCCAGTCTGACATGTTAGGAGGCGATCCAATTAAAATAGACTCGAAGACAGGAGAGATTACAGCAGTGCCAGGTACGTTGGGCCAATTTCTAATAGGTGTCCAGGTCGAAGAATACAGGAATGGTCAGTTTATAGGAACCGTCTTTAGAGATTACGAGGTAAAAATAATAGACTGTACCAATCTTGTGGACGCCAAAATTATAGCCCCGGCACTTCAGTGTGATGATCTGACTGTGAACTTCAAACAAGAAAGTCAAAATGCCCTGCACTCAAGATGGTTTTTTGATTTTGATCGCAACCTCAATGCTACCAGTTCAGAAGCAGAGCCCACTTACAAATACACAGACACCGGTACATACAAAGTGGCCCTGGTCATTACGAGGGACAGTACTTGTTTTGATACTGCTTTCCAAATCGTGAGACTCAAATTGAGTAGTGCCACTACAGTCGATTTTGCTGCCAGATCCGGTGAATGCATTAATGGAGATCTTCAATTATCACTTACTGATCTAAGCACCGGAGTTGATCCCAATGCAAAATATATCTGGACTATCACTTATAATGGTCAGACAATTAGTTCAAATTTAAAAAATCCTGTAATCACTGTACCCAATGGGGTGGTTGCAACGGTCAAACTCGATATATCTGAAGAGGGTAACGGATGTGATGTTTCATTTTCAAAGACTTTTGTTACCTCCTTTGTCCATCCTGAAGATCATGCGGATCAAATGGTAGTCTGTACCGGTGATACCACTACTTTGAAATTTGTATTATCAGATTCGATTAAAGCAAAATATAACTATACCTGGGACCCAAGCCCATTGATCGTCAGTGGAGCTAATAGTCCCGAACCAAAAGTATTCTCTCCGATCAATCAAGCCATCTATTTATATGTCACAGTAGATAACAAGGCAGGATGTACTAGCCGGGATTCGATTTTGATCATATCCCTGATCAAACCTACATTGGCCTTTACCTTTACCAATGCCTGTGGTTCACTAAAAATAAAAGTAAATAACCAAAGTGATCAGTTGACTAACTACCAATGGGATTTTGGAGACGGCACGACTGCGATAGAGCGAGAGCCAGAGCACACTTATACCACAGGAGGGATCTATACGGTCACCTTGCGGACCACAGATGGTTGTGCTCCTTCATTAAGTAAAACATTTAATTTGGGTAATGTCTCTTGTCTCAGCCTGGTAGATTCTGTTAATGGATGTGTAGGAAATCCTCTTGCCATCAATCCAAGGGCAAATCCTGCATACACTTATATCTGGAGACCGACGGACAAATTAGATGACTTGAGCAAGTCCAACCCTATATTTATAGTAGATAGTGCCAGGACTTTCATAGCTGATTTTTTTGATGCCAACATCGGAATTGGTTTGGGTTCTTTGACTATTATCGTGAAGACTCCGACATCGGATCAGGTAGATTTTATCAAAGACAGCGTGCTGGCTTGTGCCGGTCAGGGTGTAGGACTCAATCCGGGTGGCAATCCAGCATTAAAATATGAATGGTCTCCTGCGCAGTTTCTAGATGATGCCAAAGCTATAAATCCTATTGCAACTGTCAATGGGCAGACTGTGTTTACTGTCACCGTAACTAATCCTGCAGATACATGTGTATTGTCCAAGCAAATAGTTGTGGTCATACCGTCATCATTGGCCGCTGATGCAATACCAGATTCAATTGATGTATGCAATGATGTGCCTGCCGAGCTCAATCCACAAGGCAAGGCGGATCCTAATCTGAAATATCAATGGTCACCAGGGAATGTATTGGATGATTCTACCAGTTTCAACCCGAAAGCCACCATTGTCAAACCAACAATATTTACGGTGACCATCACCGATACCAGGTTTGATGATTGTAAAGTGACTAAAACAGTCAAGCTCAATATTCCCATCGTAGATGAAGTCAAAAAAATAATGGATAGTATCAAAGCTTGTGCGGGTGTGCCCACCCCATTAAACCCAACCGGCAGTACTCGATTCAAATACGAATGGACACCGGCCGCAGGACTTGACAATCCCAATATAGCCAACCCATCAGCCACTGTCAATCAAACTACTACGTACAATGTAAAAATCACTGACACGCAGCGTGGTAATTGTACCCAATCCAAAGCAGTAAAAGTGATCGTACCACCTGATTTTAAAGTTACACCCTCCTATAAGGATACTATTAGTTGTACTGCGACGAGCTTTTTACTCAAAGCGAGCTCCAACAACCCTAAAGTTACTTTTGAATGGTTCTTGCCATCCGGCACCAGGGTAGCGACCAAGGATACCTTTACAGCAAATCCGCTGCAACGGACGGTGTACAGGGTAGTGGGTACTGATGAAAACGGATGTCGAAGAACCGATTCAGTAATAGTAGACCCTGGCAAAATCAATATTAAAGCTTCTTTAGTAGGTCCTGATCCCTTGTGCCAGGGCGTTTCTGCCGGATTGCAAGTGACCGGACAAAATCCTGCACAGGCATTGACTTACGAGTGGTCACCAACAGCATCCATCACGAGTGGTGCTAATACGGCCAATCCTCAGATCAAACCTGATGTATCTACTACTTATAGAGTCAAAGTGTCCAATGCTCAGGGTTGCTCAGTGACAGATTCGGTAAGAGTCAATGTCAGCCCTGTTGGGACAGTCACCAGTACAGCCAATCCAACTACGATCACTATAGGACAGACATCCCAGATTACAACTACTATACTACCAGGTTATACTTATAGTTGGAGCCCCTCCGAGACACTGGACAATCCCAATATTCCAAACCCAGTGGCTACTCCAAAGCAAACTACCACCTATAACTTGACTGTAACGAGTCCGGATGGCTGTGTAGCTACCCTGGCTGTGACCATCACCGTCAACATACCAGAGTGTGCCGAGCCATTTATCTTTCTGCCCAATGCTTTCTCACCCAATGGAGATGGCAAGAATGATGTGCTCTATTTACGTTCCAATATTGTAGATCGGATGAGTTTGATTATTTATGATCGTTGGGGTGAAAAAGTATTTGAGACGACCAATCAATCAGTTGGTTGGGATGGAACCTACAAAGGCAAACTACTTCCTCCAGATGTCTATGGATACTATTTAACTGTGATCTGTATTGATGGTCAGCAGTTTATGAAGAAAGGTAATGTGACCATTTTGAGGTAGAAACACGAATTTTACAATTGAAATAAAAAAACAAAAGGAGCATCACTGCTCCTTTTGTTTTTGATTTGAAATCAGAAGTAGATTTAAGCTATTCGCATTCTCTTTATGGATTTACTCCATTTTAGCCGGAGTGCCCTTGCGATAGGATTCTGTCATATCTTTTGAGATCGCACTTTTGACCACATTGATATAGGATTTGGTGTCAATCTGAAGCGAGACGATATCTCCTTCAATTTTATTGACCCGACCTATAATGCCGCTAAGGGTGACTATGTCGTCTCCTTTTTTGATCTCAGTTTGAAATTTGGCCTGGTCCTTTTGTCTCTTTTGCTGAGGTCTGATGAAAAAGAAATACATAATGACCAGCAATATCGGAAACATCAATAAATTGAGTATTCCTCCTCCAGAGGCAGCCTGTAAAATGATAAGTTGAAGCATAATAATTAAATTGTTTAGTGAAGCAAAAATAATAATATTGTGATGGAAATGACTTCAAGGGTATTTTTAGTAGGATTTATGGGCAGTGGAAAATCAACATTGGGCAAACTTATCGCTGCCGAACTGGGGTTTTCTTTCTTAGATTTAGATCAAGCTATTGAAGAAAAATACCATAATACGATATCTGAGATTTTTTCACTGCATGGCGAGCAAGGATTTCGCGAATTTGAAAAAGATACCCTGCATAGCCTTGAAGCCGATACTCAAGTCGTCATTGCCACTGGTGGAGGTACTCCATGCTTTTATGACAATATGCTTTGGATGTTAGATCATGGTTTGGTGATATTTCTCAATTGTAGTGTCGAGGTACTGATGCAAAGGTTACAATCAGAAAAAGAACATCGCCCATTGATCAATCACCTGGACCATACTGCATTACAAACTTTTATTGAACATAAACTTTCTGAGCGACTTCCTTTTTATTCAAAAGCACACCTGGAAGTATTCGATTTTGAAGATAAAGTACAGACAGCCAGATGGATAGGTCACTATGTGCAATCATTGGGCCAGGGAAGAGAGATTAGCCAATAGTTTTGTAATCGCTTTGTCGGCATTAATCGTATACCCGGTTTGGGTCACATCTTTTCCCTCAGTACCAGTAGATTGTAAGATGTCATATACTTGAGCGGTAGTCAGGTCAGGAGCTATGCTTTTCATCATTCCTACCAGACCGGTTACATAAGGTGCTGCCATGCTGGTACCGTTGAATGGGGCATATTGATTGTTGGGGATAGTGCTGTAAATCTGAGTGCCGGGTGCTGAAATCTTGTATTTAATAAATTCGACACTATTGGAAAAAGAGGCTTTATTCAAATTGGTATCTACCGCGCTTACCGTGATGACTCCCTGCGCATTGGCAGGCGCATATCCTCGAGCATCGGCATTGTCATTTCCCGCAGCTACTACGACTATGGCCCCTTTGGCATTGGCATATGCTACGGCATCACTGTAGGCTTTCTGCTTAGAATCCAGGCTCCGACCGCCAAGAGACAGGTTGATGACACTGGCGCCTGCATCAGCGGCTTGCAGAATGCCATTGATAATGTCTCTTTGTGTTCCAGCTCCAAACCTTCCCAACACTTTGATGCTGGATACACTCACAAAGGCAGGTCCAGGGCTTACGGATGAAATCCCTTTTTCATTGTTGGTCACTGCTGCAGCGATACCGGCGCAGTGGGTCCCATGACCCAATTCATCTGTATCGTATTTGGAGTCGATGGAGACATAATTGTCTTTTAAGTCCTCGTGATTACCATCGATGCCTGTGTCGAGGATAAATATTTTTGATCTTTTGGTGGGTTTTATATGGGTCTCATTAAATTTTTCAAGCACCTGATTCCAGCCCAAAGCTTCTATAGCCCACTGTTTTTCAGAATGGGGATCATTGCTTAGGGGTTTGAATGTTGACTTAAAGACCTGCGCGGGATTTTCTTCAGCTTTAATAATCTCATTATCTTCCAGCCACTGGACATTTCTGATGACACTGAGCTCAGATTTAATATCCAATAACAGGCTTTCGTTTTTTTGAGGAACTTCAATGGAAATATACTCGTCCAAATCTGTATTGGAGGCGTCTTTCAACTTGAAAGCAGGTTCAGTGATCAGTCTGTATTTATCAACGACAGACTGGATATCTTTCAAAGCGTCTTTATCTTTCAATTGAACCAGGAGTTCCCATTCGTTTTCTCCATCAGGGGCGTAAACAGGTACCGAGGAAAAAGCTGCTTTTTGCCATTCTCCTATAAACAATTTAGATAAAGCATACAATAAGATGACTGACAGCCAATAAAGGCTCTTGTAGCTGCGCAAAGCTTGGAAAACAATTGAAACGAAACCCAAGAGCACCATATCTCTTGATAAAATAACTAATTTAGATACTGCAGTCACTTCAATGAATGAAAAAGAAATGGCGTAAATAGATAGACCGAGGACCAGGCCGAGCTGCGCTATTCTCGACCAACCATCATGAGATTTAGCTAGCTGCCAGGCTACCAAAGAGAAGGTGGCTAGCCAAAATCCTTTAGAATACCAATCTACCAGGTGATTCATTATACGAACTAACTACTTTTTAATCATATTGTAAAAAAAAATCGTTCAACATGTGGTTTTTACAGACGAAAAGAACCAAGACGATAGTAGAAGATGTCATCGATGCTTTAAGCTTGAAAATCCTTACCTTTGCGCCCTTTAATTATGGAAAAACATCATTGTGTCATTATTGGTTCAGGTCCCGCAGGTTATACAGCAGCTATTTATGCAGCCAGGGCTGGTATGAAGCCTTTACTGTATACTGGTACGGAGCCAGGAGGGCAGCTTACTTTAACTTCTGAAGTTGAAAACTTTCCGGGTTATCCTGACGGTGTCATGGGGCCAGAGATGATGGAAGAGTTTAGAAAACAAGCGGAAAGATTTGGTACCATCCTGAGGTATGAGCGTATTGAGAAAGTCGATTTTACCGGCCCGGTACATCACCTGGTATCCGAGGCAGGCCTTGATATTGAGGCTGATACGGTCTTGATATGCACGGGTGCCAGTGCCAAGTGGCTAGGTCTGCCTTCGGAAAAGACTTATATGAACAAAGGGGTAAGTGCCTGTGCTGTTTGTGATGGGTTTTTCTTTCGTGGGAAAGCGGTAGGTGTCGTCGGAGGCGGTGATACGGCTACAGAAGAGGCCCTCTATTTGTCAAAACTATGCAGCAAAGTAGACCTCATCGTCAGAAGGGATGAGCTCAGAGCTTCTAAAATTATGCAAGAGCGGGTGCTGAATACTCCTAATATCAAAGTTTGGTGGAATTCTGAAACTAAAGAAATAAAAGGGGATCAATCTGTACAATCCGTTGTAATCCAAAATAATATCAACCAGGAGATGACCGAATTGCCTCTGAGTGGATTCTTTGTGGCAATAGGGCATCAACCCAATACAGCTATTTTTAAAGGCTGGTTAGATATGGATGAAAGTGGGTACCTGATCACTCAACCCGGGTCCAGCAAGACCAATAGGGAAGGGGTCTTCGCGGGGGGAGATGCAGCAGACCGCATTTATCGCCAGGCTGTCACTGCAGCTGGAACTGGTTGTATGGCTGCACTTGATGCAGAACGATATCTCGGAGCCCATGGCATATTATAATCGAACAAAATTTAATAAAATATAAAATTTAATATCAATCATGATTAGTTCAAAACTGAAACCGGGAGTTGTCTTCGGCCCTCATTTAAAAGATTTGTATGATTATGCCAATGCTGAGAAGTTTGCGATTCCGGCAGTCAATGTAATCGGTACTAATACCATCAATGCTGTGCTCGAAACTGCGCGTGATGTTAATAGCCCGGTGATCATACAATTTTCTAACGGCGGTGCTTCTTTTCTCGCAGGTAAGGGTGTAAAAAACGAGTATCAACAAGCTTCTATACTTGGTGCCGTATCCGGAGCCATGCATATACACATCATGGCCAAAACTTATGGGGTTCCGGTTGTCATTCATACTGACCATTGTGCTAAAAAGCTTTTACCATGGATAGATGGATTGTTAGAAGTAGGGGAAAAGTATTTTAAATCAAGGGGATTTCCTTTATTCAGCAGTCATATGCTGGATCTTAGTGAAGAACCTATCAATGAAAATATCTCTATCTCAAAAAAATATTTCAAGCGCATGGCGCGCATTGGCACAGGTATAGAAATAGAGCTCGGTGTGACAGGGGGGGAAGAAGATGGTGTGGACAATAGCGGCGTTGAAAATTCAAAATTATATACTCAACCGGAACACGTAGCTCAGTCCTATGAAGAGTTGTCCAAAATAGCCAACACATTTACTATTGCAGCAGCTTTTGGCAATGTACATGGGGTATATGCTCCTGGCAATGTTGAGCTTAAGCCTATCATTTTAAAAAATTCGCAGGAATATATCAAAGCGCATTATAAGACTACATCTGATCAGCCTGTCAACTTTGTATTTCATGGTGGTTCTGGCTGTTCCCGTGACGAAATCAGGGAAGCTATCAGTTATGGTGCGATCAAAATGAATATCGATACGGACATGCAATGGGCGTTCTGGGAAGGGATCAAAGATTATTACGACGCAAAAAAGGACTATCTGCAAACCCAGCTAGGCAATCCTGAAGGACCAGAAAAACCCAATAAAAATCAATATGATCCCAGGAAATGGCTTAGAAGTGGTGAGGAAAACTTTAAGAAAAGATTGAAGATCGCTTTTGAAGATTTGAATTGTATCAATCGTAACTAAGTTTAGGCTGCGCCGCTTGGTCTAGGGATGATAGGGTATCCTACTCGCGTTTTTGCTAACTCAAGTATTTAAATTATTTTTTTGTTATTGCTTAGATTGCTTCTTTGAATGTCTTTGCATTTTTATAAGGCAACATCATTTATTTCAAATCAAAACGATCAAGATTCATCACTTTCGTCCATAATTCACACCGGACCTCTATAACCACCTTTTTTTACCCATTCATGGTTTTCGATTTTAATTTTTTTTAAGTAAGTGTTCACTCACAAATGTAACCACTAAAGTATTTTAATATTGTAATTTATGTTACATAACAACAAATTGATTTGGCAGTATGTGAACTTACTGATAAGGGGATTTGAAAATCCTGCTTGTCCTTACTAACAATATGTGTTACAGAATTTCAGAAATAGCCAATTCAAAACTGTGAGACCTCATTGATAATATTACAGGTGATCATTGAAAAATAATCATTTTTCAAAATTCCATTCAGCTAAAGCAGGGGTCAGGTACCTGCCTACTGGTAGCCAGGCATATTGACTAATGTCTATTTGGTTCGTTTTTTTGACTATTTCATTTGCTGGCCATATTTAACTCTTGGACTCAACCCCATATCTTATAGCCGCTTTAAGTATCTCAATGTCTATGTCTTTCAGTGACTTAAACTTAATGCAATATCCCGTTATGCTTGCTTTGCCTAGATCTTTTCCATAAGTCTGGGCTAAGTAATGCTTATCCTTTATTCCAAGGATATATACAGAGATGCCTGTTGTATTTGGACTGATACCAATTTGGTAAAACTCTTTCGTTGTTCCATCAGCATATTTTAAGATCTGAATTCCATATCCTATATTAGGGTTAGAAACAGTTTTCCCTTGATCGTCCCTGCCATCTAAGAACCATAATTTGCATTTTGGTAATATATCCATAATGATTCGGTGCAAGGCATTCATATCGCTGTGTTTTGGTTCGGGTTGACTAGTGATATACTCTTTGATTTGTTCTTGTACGCTCATACAAAGAATAAAATTAAATGTTGAATATTTTGTTGTTTCAAAGTTCGCATGATTATTACTCAATAGGATGGTGTTTTATTTGCGTTTAGACAAAATGGCTAACAGTTTTTCCAGGTTATTCAAGGTCAATGTAAATCCTTGTTGGAAGCCTTCCAGTAGCTTCTCCATCCGATCAAAAGATTCATTAAAAATAGTAATCGTCACTTTTGTAATGCCATTTTGTTCGCTGAAATTGTAATCCCATTCAGAACCTGTCAATTCAGGGTTTTCATCTTTGTCTGCAAAAGCATTCCACAGTTTAAAATGGGTGGTTGGAGTAATTGAAGTATATTTCTGAATTATCCAACTTTCTTGTCCTTCCGGGCCTACCATCGCATAAAATCTTTTTCCCCCAACTTCGAAATTCATGTATTTAGTTTTTGCCATCCAAGGGGCAGGTGCTGACCATTGGTCCAGAATTTCTTGTTTGGTAAAAGCATCCCATACCAACGAAAGCTCCGCATCAAATTCTCTGGTTATAAACACTGTTTTTGCCGTTTTGTCAGCCGTAAAATCAAATAGCAAATTGTTTTTCATTTTCTCTGTTTTTTAATTGTTGATAATACTTTGTCGAGTTGATTAAATTGAGTTTCCCAAATTTTCCTGAACTGAGCTAACCAATTATCAATTTCTTGCATTCTTTTTGGATTAAAGTGATAATATATCTCTCTGCCTGACTGTTCAGGTTTGATTAATTCGCATTCTTGTAATACTTTAATATGTTTTGATACTGCCTGTCGGCTCATATCAAATTTTTCTGCCAGGGCATTTGGCGTCAAAGCTTGAAAGGCAAGGAAGGTCAAAATAGCCCTGCGGGTAGGGTCAGCTATGGCTTGGAATAGGTCTTGCTTCATTTTTTTAAAATTAAATTACGCAACTTTCAGGTTGCAAATATATATGCAACTTGCGAGTTGCGCAAGTTTTTTTATAATTATTTTTTAGCAGGTTGAAATGTAAAGCGCTTGTCGGTGATTTTTGGTGGACCTACATAAGTTCTTGCTGTAGAGTTGACGATAGGCTGCCTATGATAATCCTAAAATGGCGCCCAAAACCATTATAAGCCCCAACACTCCTTCCATGCCATGAATAATAACAGCCATCCAATTGGATTGGAATAATTTTGAGGGAAAGGCAAATACAAGCCCAAAATACAGAGCCGTCGATAAAATAATCTGAAATATTATCCATTTGCCAATGCCTGATCGAATAAAAGATGGCCCTTGGGTCTGAGAGGAAATTTCCCCAATCCCTTTATTTCTTAAAGAGCTGATCGATATTTTTAATATTTAGTCAATTGATTAATCGGGATTCAATATCCTTTAAGTTATCCCTTAGGGTTGTTAATTCCTTTTTCGGCCTGTCAGGGGGCAGGCTGAAGTTTGGGAACGTTGGGGGTGTTCTTTGTGGTATAGGCCACTGTGGTATCTCGCAGGGGTATGCCAAATCGGTCTCAGAGATTTGAATACTAATTGGCTTTTTCGAATACGGTTTTCCAGATACGCTCTTCGCCATCTGAGTTAGATTTTGCATTGGTCATCACAGTAATTGACTTGCCATCGTTGCTCAACTTCCAAACCTCTGTCACATTAACAACCATTTGTGTTAAATCATTTACTTTGTAAGGAGTGGCTACCATCTGATGTACAATTGATTTTACAGTCATAGTTTTTCTATCAGGAGACAACTTTACTGTAAACTTCTTTCCCCATACCCGGCCATTATTTAAATTGAATTCTCTTTCTTCACCGTCGAACACCAGTTTCTCATTGATAGCGACTGAAGCGCCATGCGACGGGTCAGGTATTTCTATAGTAAGAAAATCTGCCTGTTCTGTTATTTTCATTGTCTTAGAGTTCATACGATCACCTTCATCATATACGCAAACAATATTTCCGCCCAAACTTATCGGCTCTTTAGCTTTCCATTCACCAGAAAAGGTGGCCTGATCTGCGCCTTTTTTTTGCAGAGCCATTGTGGCAAAATAGGTTACTCCTATCAACAAAATAATGAGGCAGGACAAAACGATTTTTTTATTTTTCATCATATATCGATTATTTTTAAACTTTTATAATCACGCAAGTTTAACCAATATTTGTTATTTACATTGTAAAAAAATGTAAAATTAAGGTAAAATGAAAGCTAAAACTAAAGGTGCCTATTTTAGTTCGAGTATTATAACAAAAGCAATCAACCTAGCATGGTACAAATCATTAATGTTCTCAATCTCTAAATAGGCAAATTATGAATGGTCAGCAATTTCACTTGCTGATTGTTCCTCAGGACACTCTCCAATCATTATTTTTACAGTGTCGCGAATTAGAAAATGCAGCCGTCTTCCGCCCACAAAGTTTTAAAACCTAATTTTTACTTATAGAATTCTGCCGATACTGTCAAATTATTTACAGCTAGTACATATCTGTTTCCCGTCATTTTTGATTGCATGTCGCAGATGTCAAGACAAACTCAATTTAACCATTTCATTTTGAATCTAAGATTTTAGGTATTCTCGCCTCTGTTCACGAGGCCTACCCAATTGGCCACAACGAATAGAGCTTTGCGAAGGTGGGGAAATCGAAGTAAAAAATGTTCAATAGAATTCCTTTGCTCAAATTTAGCACTTCTGCTCCAATTTTGCAAGACCGCTGTTAGTTGCTGCACATTTTCCTAGTCGTTAATATGTTTTATTGAAGTTTTTCATTTTTATTTTTTCTAACTCCAATTCTAATGTGTCTTGTCCATTTATTCCTGTTAGTTTCATTCGATTATTTTTGTCAAGCTCTGTTACTTTCCCTTTGAAATTATCTTTAATATCTGTTGGATATTGCCAAGTTGTTTCAAAAGTTCTTGTTGCTTCATCAATTGTAAAATGTCCAATTTGCCTTTTCTTAAAACTGTTATTAGTAAATATAAAAAAGTCACCCAAGTCAAAATAAACTTTTGAAAATGTTGTGTCGCTACATTGGTCTATAATTTTATCTTTTCCATTCACAGTCATTTTTTCAATGTTATATTTACCTGTCAGCCCCTGCCTATATTGAGTTCTATAATGTGGTGTCAATATTATAATAGGAATTAGGATTGCTAATAACCGCAAAGCATTTTTTAATTTAGAACTATTGAAATAGAATTTAGGCAAATTTTCGTTTGCTGAAAAAAAGAAATTAAGTATTTTTTCTTTGTCTTGGTAAGCTAAATACAAAACACCTATTAATAAAGTGATGGCTTCAAGAAGTGGGTCGTATACATAATACAAAATGTCAATTATTATAATGTTAGCTGCCATTACGAATAAAATCATAGTGCCAAGTAATCTTGTCTTTCTGAACAAAATAAATATAGCACCTGAAATTTCTAATAGTCCAAGAATACAAACCATAGGATAACTCTGTCCAAAGAAATGTGATAATTGCTTATCTCCGGAAACCATAGTCATAGGCATTTCCATAAGTCCTAAAGAATCAGTCATATGTAAACGAAATATTTTTAATAGTCCCCATTTAGTAAAGTGAAATGCAAGTGCAAAAGCCAAAATGCTATTGACAAGTCCTAATATTGAATGTGAACTTTGTTTAGTTTTTCTTTCTATATACTTCCAAAATATTAGAACTGAAATTATAATTGCAAAAAGTAGATATGCTAATATTCTTGCAAAAACTGTGTTTGGAAAGAAATTGGGATTTAGTCGTGCTAATGGATATGCAGTTACAAATGCAGTCAGAACGCAAGCAATTATTTTTTGTATCAGCAATACTTGTTTTGTATTGTCCATTTGATATTTTGTCTGTTTAGAAACGGTCTGTTTGGGTTGCACCTAACGTTTTACAGGTTTGAGAAGTGGCGTATTAAATGCTCGTCACTGTCCAACGAGACAAAAGTAAATTTATTGTGTATACGCTCAAACTTGCTCGTCACCCGCCATTTCTTAAACGCGCAGTTATCGGTTCGTTCTATTTTTTTTCTCGACTAGTTGCGCAGTTTCGTTTCAATTTGACACTAACTTTTTATTCATTGTTAATTCTGATGTGTTACTTTTTTTCCCCTTTCAGTTGAAACTCCAACTCTTCACTATCTTTTGCCGTTCGTGCTCAATATTTACAAAAACATATCCCGGAATATACATGCTCTCATTTCCAATTTGAATGCGGAAAGTGTTTCCCGCTTCCAGTACATCAGCAAGTCGTCTTAATTTAGCAATGAATTGCTT
>Ga0138256_10002222_pt1 | contig 20936 bp, 18 predicted proteins | sample KNB2016incub_MG_FD_105486 | JGI IMG/M metagenome (GOLD analysis project Ga0138256, IMG submission 105486) | Active sludge microbial communities from wastewater in Klosterneuburg, Austria - KNB2014incub_MG | ecosystem: Engineered > WWTP > Activated sludge > Unclassified | place: Austria... | reverse complement strand
GGGCCGGCAGAAACCGTGAAAGCGGGCAGTTTTCGGAGCGTAGCGCAGCCTGGTAGCGCACCACTCTGGGGGAGTGGGGGTCGCAGGTTCAAATCCTGTCGCTCCGACCAATCAAATCAAGTACTTGGCTTGTCTTTGAACGCCCGCGCCATGCGGGCGTTTTTCGTCTTACTGCATATTTACTGCACGCGAATCCGCTGCTGGATCAGCGGCAGTGTCAGAATGGTTCGGCCGTCGGATCGGCAACGGGTGGCATCTCTCCGCCATCAACACGCCGTAGGATCTACGCTACACTGCCTTCACGGACTTGCCCACCTCACGGGCCGGGCGATTTAAACCGACTTGCTGCGCCCTGGCATGGAGCCTCAAGCAGCTAAACAGGAGCCTGCCTACCATGAAGATCAACCGCCGCCAGTTCCTGGCTGCGCTCGCCGGTCTCGGCGCTGCCGTAATCCTTCCAGAGAATGCCACTGCGGCCCAGGTGAACGCCGCGTGGACACGCTTGCTCGCCAGTCCCTGGTACTTCGATGTGGACGATCAAGGCACGCTCGTCGAGGCCGGTGTGGCCGACCCTATGACGCGCTCCGATGTCTGGGATGACATCAGCATCAGCCGTATGACGAAGCCGCAGGACCTGATCTATGCCGTCGAGGACTGCGAACCTCTGGTCGATCATTTCCGGTCGCTGGCATCCGACGAACTCGACGAGCTCCAGGCCGAACTTGATGAGGATGACGACATCCGCCGGGACCTCGCTGACGCAGACTACGAGCTCGATGAGGACGATCGCGCGTCTCTGTCGGACTCGTTGATGGACGCGGCAAAGCGCGAGCGTCTCGAACGACTGGTGAAGCTCCTGTCAAACGAGGAGAACGGGTGGGAGCGCTGGGTGAAGGACGCCGGAATCGACGGCCTGCCGCGCTTTCACGCGGTCGTCGAGGAGTGGCTGCGCGAGCCGGTCGATCTGAACGATCTCGAGTGGTTCACAGACGATTTCGGTGGCCAGGGCAAGGCATTCACGTTCTTCCAGCATACGGCTGCTAACGTCGCCGAGGAGCTCGGCGTCGTGATCGTTGAGGGTGAACACCCCGGCTCCACATACTTCGCCGCTGAGCTGAGGAACTCGGTCGAGGACGCCAATGCAGTCGCCGAACGGCTGGGGCTGCCGTTCAGGTTTCGCGAGGACGCCGTGTAACGCCACCCTCCCGGCCATCTGTTTCGCTGAGCCCGCCAGCGCTCTCGCGGCGCACGGTCACCTGCAAGCGCTCCCTGCTCATCAACCAGTATTGGGCCACCACCGCTTCTGCGCGCCCGGGCTGCTCCACCGCTCGCAAGATCTCAGCATCGCGATCATCATCTCTCCGCGCGATACCGTTCCAGCAACTCCCTGCGACGCTGCTCAGCCATCACTACGCTGCGCTCCTTCACGTGACCGAAGCCGCGGATCTGATCGGGCAGCCGCGCGAGGTCGAGCGCGACAACGCGATTTGACGCGTCCAGAGTGTTGCAGAACTCGTCGATCAGCGCGATGTAGTCGTCGGCGAGACGTCGCTCCATGCGCCGCTCGGCCGTCCTGCCGAAGGGATCGAAGGGCGTTCCGCGCAGGCCCTTGAAGCGCGCCAGCAGGCGGAATACCCGCAGCATCCACGGCCCGAACGGCTTCTTCGTCAGCTCGCCCTGTGCATTGCGTGGCGCCAGCAGCGGTGGGGCGAGATGAAACGTGAGCCGGTAGTCCTTGCCAGGCTCGCCGTCGAAGGTCGCGCGCAGTTTCTCCAGGAACGCAGGATCGCTGTAGAGCCGCGCCACCTCGTACTCATCCTTGTAGGCCATCAGCTTCGCCAGGTTCCGCGCCACGGCCTCGGTGAGAGGCAGCAGACCCGATCCGCTCAGGGCGCTCTCGGCCTCGCGCAGTCTGTCGACGGCCGAACGGTAACGCGCCGCATACGCTGCGTCCTGATAGCCAGTGAGCAGCTCCGTGCGCTCGCGGAGGAGCGCGTCGAGTCCCTGTGGCGGCGCAGCCACTTGCGGCTTGTCGCCGGCGTTGAGCGCGGCGGCGCCATGCACCGCCGCATAACGACCCCACTCGAAGGCTTCGCGGTTCTTCTCGACCGCCGTGGCGTTCAGCTCGATCGCGCGCAGCAGCGCGGCCCGCGTCAGCGGAATCCAGCCTTTCTGCCACGCGTAGCCGAGCAGCAGCGGGTTGGCGTAGATGGTGTCGCCGAGCCGCTCCAGCGCCAGCGCGTTCGCATCGATGAACTCGCAGGCCTCGCCGACGCTGGCGCGGATGTCGCTCTCCGCGACTGCGGCGGGGAATTTCCAGTCGCGATCGAGCACGAGGGCCGCGGTCGGCGTGTGCGCACTGTTGACCACGGCGCGCGTGATGCCCGGGTGCGTGCGCAACAGTGCATCCGCCGAAGCGGTGACGATCTCGTCGCAGCCGATCAGCAGGTCGGCGGCGCCGGTAGGAATGCGGCTGGCGCATATCTCTTCTGGCGTGCGCGCGATCTGCACGTGGCTGAACACGGATCCGCCCTTCTGCGCGAGGCCGGTCACGTCCATCACGGTGACGCCCTTGCCCTCGAGGTGGGCCGCCATGCCGAGCAGGGCGCCGATCGTCACCACGCCGGTGCCGCCGACGCCCGTGATGACGATGCGACAGGGCTCATCGAGCGCGGGTAGTGCCGGTTCCAAGAGGCTGGCGCGGGCCGGCTCCGGGGCGGCGTGACCGGCGCCACCAGGCTGGCGCGCGCGGGCACCCTCGGCCGTCACGAAGCTCGGGCAGAAACCGTTCACGCAGGACAGGTCGACATTGCACGAGGACTGGTTGATGCGGCGCTTGGTGCCCAGCGCTGTCTGCAGCGGTTCGACCGACAGGCAGTTCGAGGCCGTGGAGCAATCGCCGCAGCCTTCGCAGACCGCGTCGTTGATGAAGGCGCGGCGTTCGGCTGCCGGCAGTCGCCCGCGCTTGCGGCGGCGCCGCTTCTCGGTGGCGCAGGTCTGGTCGTAGATCAGTACGGTCGTGCCCGGCGTTTCGCGCAACTCGCGCTGCACGGTGTCGAGCTCGTCGCGGTGATGCACGGTGACCGCGGCGGGCAGCCTTGCGTGCCGGCCGTATTTCTGCGGTTCGTCGCTCACGACCACGACGCGGCTCGCACCCTCGCCGAGCACCTGCTGCACGATCTGCGGCACGGTCATCACGCCGTCGACGGGCTGGCCGCCGGTCATCGCGACCGCGTCGTTGTAGAGGATCTTGTAGGTCATGTTCGCCTTCGCGGCGATCGCCGCGCGGATCGCGAGCAGGCCGGAGTGGAAGTAGGTGCCGTCGCCGAGGTTCACGAATACGTGCTTCTCGTCTGTGAAGTGCATCTGCCCGAGCCAGGGTGTGCCTTCGGCGCCCATCTGCGTGTAGGTGGCGGTGTTGCGTTCCATGCCGAGCACGAGGTAGTGGCAGCCGATGCCGGCGAGCGCGCGCGAGCCCTCGGGCACTTTGGTCGAGGAGTTGTGCGGGCAGCCCGAGCAGAACCACGCCTTGCGCTCGCCGGCGCCCTGGAGCTGCTGCATCTCGCGCTCCCTGGCCGCTATCACGCCAATGCGGGCGTCGATGCGCGCCTGCAGCTCGGCAGGCAGTTCGCGGCGTTCGAGACGCGCCGCGATGGCCCGGGCGACGATCGCCGGCGACAGCTCGTAGCGGATCGGCAGCAGCGGCTGGCCGCGCTCGGGCGACCACTCGCCGCCGGCGCCGTCATGTTCGTCGTACTTGCCGACGACGTGCGGGCGCACATCGTCGCGCCAGTCGTAGAGCTGCTCCTTGAGTGCGTACTCGAGAACCTGGCGCTTTTCCTCGACCACGAGTATCTCGTCGAGCCCGCGCGCGAAGTCGCGCGTGGCCAGCCCGTCCAGCGGCCAGACGCAGCCAACCTTGAGCAGGCGGATCCCGATGCGCCGGCAGGCCGCCTCGTCGAGGCCGAGGTCGACGAGCGCCTGGCGCACGTCCAGGTACGCCTTGCCGGCGGCCATGATGCCGAAGCGTGCACCGGGCGGATCGATCACCACGCGGTTCAGTCCGTTGGCGCGCACGTAGGCGAGCGCCGCGTACCACTTGTGCTCGAGCATGCGCGCTTCCTGAGCCAGCGGCGGGTCGGGCCAGCGAATGTTCAGCCCGCCCGGCGGCAGCGCGAAGTCTTGCGGCAGCACGATCTGCACGCGATCCGGGTCGAGCTCGACCGAGGAGCTCGATTCAACCACGTCGGTAACGCACTTCATCCCGGCCCACAGCCCGGAATAGCGGCTCATGGCCCAGCCGTGCAGCCCGTAATCCAGATATTCCTGCACGCTCGCCGGATACAGCACCGGGATGCCGCTGGCGATCAGCAGGTGCTCGGACTGGTGCGCCGTGGTGGAGGATTTGCAGGCATGATCGTCACCCGCCAGCAGCAGTACGCCGCCATGGCGCGAGGTGCCCGCGAGGTTCGCGTGCTTGAGCGCGTCGGCCGCGCGGTCCACGCCAGGGCCTTTGCCGTACCACATGCCGAACACGCCGTCGTGGCGCGCGCCGGCGAACAGGTTGACCTGCTGCGTGCCCCACAGCGCGTCCGCGGCGAGCTCCTCGTTGACGCCGGGCTGGAACACGATGTCGTGCCCCGCGAGGTGTTTTTTCGCCGCGTTCAGTGCCATGTCCAGGCCGCCGAGCGGCGAGCCGCGGTAGCCGGAAATGTAGCCGGCGGTGTTCAGCCCGGCGCGGACATCACGTTCCTTCTGCAACATGGGCAGGCGGGCGAGCGCCTGCACGCCGTTGAGGTAGATGCGGCCGCGCTCCACGGTGTACTTGTCATCGAGCGTGACGTCGCGCAGCGCCGCCGCGCCGCAGCCGTGTACGTTGTTATTCATTTCGGGCAATGCTCGGGGATCTTGCAGTCCGGATGGTAGAAGCACGGGAAGCTATCGTAAAATCATAAAAATCGACTTCCGGTATGAGAAAAACAGATGGCAAAGGACGTGACGTTGCGCCAGCTGCGCTATTTCGTGGCCGCCGCCGAGACCGGCCAGTTCTCGATGGCTGGCGCCCAGGCCAACGTCTCGCAGTCGGCGATCACCAACGCGGTGGCACTGCTCGAGCAAACACTCGGCGTGCGGCTGTTCGACCGCCTCCCGCACGGCGTCACGCTGACGGCCGCGGGCCATAACTTCCTGCAGCACGCGCGCCACGTACTCGATTCGCTGCAGGACGCACTGCGCGAGCCGCGCTTCCAGGCGCACGGCCTGACGGGGAGCGTGCGCATCGGCGCGACCTACACCGTGCTCGGCTACTTCCTGCCGGCGCTGCTGGCGCGCTTTCGCATGCAGTACCCGGACGTCGAGATCGACCTGTACGACATGGATCGCGCCGGCATCGAGCAGGCGGTGAGCGCGGGCGAGATCGAGCTCGGTGTGCTGATCCTCTCGAACCTGCCGGCGCGCGCACGCTTTGGTCATCACGTGCTGATGCGCTCGCGCCGCCAGCTGTGGACCTCGGCCTCGCACCCGCTGCTCGAACTCGAGTCCCCGTCTCTCGCCGACATCGCCAGGTATCCGTTCCTGCAGATCACCCAGGACGAAGCCGAGGCGGCGACGCTGCGCTACTTCAAGGCCAAGCGCCTGCGCCCCGACGTTGCCTTCCGGACCGGCTCGATGGAAGCGCTGCGCGGCCTGATCGCGCACGGCTTCGGCGTCACGATCCTCTCGGACATGGTCTACCGGCCGTGGTCGCTCGAGGGTAAGAAAATCGAAGCCCGGCCGATCCACGACATCGTGCCCGACATGGAAGCCGGGTTGGTATGGAGGCCGAAGGGTGCGCTGGCACCGCCGGCGGACGCGCTACGGCAATTCCTGATCCACGCCTGCGGCAGCTGAGCCGTTGCGTCCGGTTCCCAGTCGCTTACTGTTGACAGATCGCTCAGTTGACTATTTACTCAGCGCATCCAGTGCGCGCCCGCCTCGTGCGCCCCGGTCATAACCATTCAAAGATCCGAGGGGAGTCATGAAAGACCTTTTCCGTCGCAAACTGCTGTTGGGTGCCGTCGCCGCCGAGGTGGCCCTCTGCGCCACGGGGACGCGGGCCTTCGCGCAGGAAGAGTCCTGGCAGCTCGAAGAGATCGTGGTGACCGCGCAGAAGCGTGCCCAGAGCCTCTACGAAGTCCCGGCGACGATCAGCGCGATGTCAGAGGCGCAGATCACCGCCCTCGGCATCAACAACACCATCGACCTGGCGCAATCCACCCCCGGGCTCACCTTCGGCAGGACCGCGGCCTGGACAAACTTCTACATGCGTGGGCTCGGCAACGCCTTCAATACGCCGGCGGCCCAGTCGCCGGTCGCGGTGTACGTCGACGGTGTCTACCAGGCGGACTCGGCGGCGATGGCGCTGGCACTCTACGGCGTGGAACGTGTCGAGATCCTCAAGGGTCCGCAGGGCACGCTTTACGGCCGCAACGCGGTCGGTGGTGCCATCAACGTCATCACCAAGGCGCCTTCCAGTGACTTCGAGGCCAAGGTCAGGGCCTCGATGGGAAACCTGGGCAATCAGCAGTATTCGGGCTACGTGAACGGTGGGTCCGAAGTCGTGCAGGCGAACCTCGCCCTGGACAGTCATACGCGTGACGGTTACAACAAAAACATCACGCCGGGCAAGGACGATATGGATGACATCGATGACTTCGCGGTGCGCGGCAAGCTGCGCTACACGCCGAATGAGGTCGTTGACCTGACGCTCGCCGTCGATTACTCGCTTCAGCGCGGTGACGGCCCGGGGACCGTGGATCTGCCGTACGAGCCGTTGCCGCAGGCATACCTGGGGTCAGTCCTTCCGACCGGGCAACTCCTCGGGGGAACGATGCCCTCCGACCGGAAGTGGAGGACGTCGGTTGATGCCGACCTCGCGGGCCGCGCGCGTGACCAGGGCATTTCGCTGACCGGGCGCTTCGACTTCGAGAGTTTCGAGCTGCTGTCGATCACCGCCGGACGCGATTTCGAGAACGACCACGGCATCGACTTCGATTCGAGCAGCGCGTCGGTAATATCGTGGCGCGCGGAAGACTTCCATCGCCAGTACTCCCAGGAGTTCCAGGTCCTGTCCACCGCGGAAGACCGCTTCAGCTGGATCGCGGGCCTGTACTACCTGAACGATGACGCGGGCTTCGACCCGTTCGTGCTGAGCATGTCGGCCGATGTTGCGCCGGCGGCCGTTTACATCCAGCAGAACACGAAGGTCCGTACCGATGCCTACGCGGCCTTCGCCGAGGGCACCTACGACATTACCGACGAAATCTCGGTCGTACTCGGCGGACGCTACAGCGTCGACGATCTGGAGCATTATGATGCGCGCCAGACGGTGACGCTGGCGGCGGCTCCGATCGTTCTGTTCGAAACGGACTCCTCCGGCGCCAACGAATCCTTCGATTCCTTCACACCGCGAGTCTCGCTGAACTACCAGCGGCCCGAAGGCCTCTATTACGTGACCCTTTCGAAGGGGTATGCATCCGGCCTTTACAATATTTCCAATGTGGCTGCGACGCGCGAGCTCGACGAGCCGATAGATCCGGAGGACGTCGAGGCGATCGAGATCGGCGCGAAGTGGCGGTTCTTAGACGATCGCGTGAACCTCAACGTCGCCGGCTTCTACTACGACGTCAAGGACCTGCAGACGATGCAACTCGCGGGCAGCGGCCTGACGACTTTCGAGAACGCCGACGGGGAGATCCAGGGCCTGGATGCCGACGTGCTCTGGGCGGTGACTCCGGAGTTCACGCTGCGCGCCGCCTTCGAAATCCTCGATGCCAGCTACAGCAGTTACGAGAACGCCACGGTCTATGAGCCGAACCTGCAGCAGGGGAACTTCGCGGTAGCGCCCTGTGGTCTGCCTTTCGGTCAAGCCTCGGCGAATGATGCGGCCTGCGTGACGGTTGCCGACCTCACGGACGAGGACATGATGCGCTCGCCGGAGCTCACCTCGACCGTGGGCTTCGACTGGATACTGCCGTTGCGGGCGGAGAGCGGTTCGCTGACCCTGACAGCTAACTGGTATCACAGCGACGAGTACCTGACCTCCGTCAACGGCTCGATCGTCTCGCCGGAATACGACTCCTACAATGCGAGCCTGTCCTGGCTGAGCCCGGACGAGCACTGGAACCTCGCGCTGTGGGGCAAGAACCTCAGCGATGCCGATTACTTCCTCACCTCGGGTGACTCGAACTACGGCCGCCAGATCATGCGGGCCGAGCCGCAGACCTATGGCGTGACGGTGGAGTACAGCTTTGGCAAATGAAAGCGCGGCTTCAGGTCCAGGGCCCTGCCGGCGACCTGAAGCGGATGCGGCGTAGCGCCTGAGCCGCGCCCGTGGCTGAACTTCAGTGCCGAATCGGTGAAGTCGGTACGGGCCGCTGCGGCTATAATGATGCCAATTGTCACTCCTGCTGAATCATCACGAATGAAAACGGATCGTGCCCGCAAGGGCGGCGACGAGAAACGTGGGAGCCGCGATGCCCGGCTGCCCCAGAACCAGCGGCGTACCCAGTTGCTGGCCTGCGCTCTGAAGGTTTTCGCCGAGCACGGCATCAGCGCGGGTAACCACGCCCTGGTGGCGGCGGAAGCCGACGTCGCGGTGCCGACCGTGTTCTTCTATTTCAAGACGCGCGATAAGCTTGTCGACGCCGTGCTGACGGAAGTCGAGCATTTCGTCGGTTCGGCCTTCGAGGCGGCGATGCACGTGAGCGAGCCGGCGGACGTGACGCTCGAACAGCTGATCCGACGGGAAGTGCAGGCCCTGGACACGCATCCGTACCACGTGCGGGTGTTCTTCGAGTGGGGCATCGCGATGCGCGCCGAGATCTGGCCGCGCTACCTCAAGCTCGACAAGCGCATGCTCGCGGTGCTCACGCAGATCATCGAGCGCGGCCAGCGTGAAGGCGTGTTCCGCCCCGACCTGGTGCCCGAGGACGAGGCGCAGATCCTCCATGCCGCCTCGCGTGCGCTGGCGCAGATGAAGCTCACTAATGCACCGCAGAGCCGGGTCGAGCGCTTTCTCCAGTCGATGGTGCAGACTCTGCTGTTTCCCGCGCAAACCGCCACGGCAACGAAGCGCGCCAGACCCGCCGTCGCGCGGGCAAAGGCCGCAGTCAAGCGTAGCGCGGCGCCGGCCAAGCCCGCCTCCGCGCCTGCCACGGCGGGCACCGCGTCCGCACGCAAACGTCGCTAGTGCCGTTCGCGACATTTTGTCGCGGGGGCGGCCCGCCCTGATTCTCGAGAAGGAGCACAGCAGATGCAGCGTATCCAGTACCGCCGTTACGGCGGCCCCGAGGAAATGCGGCTCGAGGAATTCGCGCTGCCTCCGCTGCGTGCCGGCCAGGTGCTGGTCCGCGTCAAGGCTGCGTCGGTGAATCCCTTCGACTGGAAGCTGCGCGCGGGCGAGATGAAGTTCATGACCGGACGCGCGTTTCCGAGGGCCATGGGTAGCGACTTCGCAGGCGTCGTCGAGCAGGTGGGCGCTGACGTCACGCGGCTGCGCGCCGGGCAGGAGGTCTTCGGTACGGCGCGGATCAAGGAGTCCGGCGCCTTCGCCCCGATGCTGGTCACCGACGAGAAGCTGGTTGCCGCGAAGCCGGCCGCGCTGAGCTTCGAGCAGGCCGCTAGCCTGCCGATCGCGGGTGTCACCGCGTGGCGCGGCCTGATGGACAAGGCGCGGTTGCGCTCGGGACAGCGCGTGTTCGTGAATGGCTGCACGGGCAACGTGGGGCATGTGGCGGTGCAGCTCGCGAAGCTGGCCGGCGCCGCGGTGGCCGGCAGCTGCAGCGGTGCTTCGGAGGCCTACGCGCGTGAGCTGGGCGTAGACCCGGTGATCGATTACGCCCGTGAAACGCCGTCGGGCCTGGGAAAGTTCGACGTCGTTTTCGATACGGCGGGAACGCTTTCCGTACCCGATGGGCTCGCGCTGCTCGAGCCGGGTGGCGTGCTGCTGGACATCAATGCAAGCCTGCCCAGGGTGCTGCGCGGGCTGCTGTCGCGGCGCTATCGCATGGTGTTCGGCAACCAGACGGTCGAGACGCTGGAGCATCTCGCCCGCCTGGTCGCGGAGGGCAAGCTGCAGTTGCGGTTGGGACGCACGGCCCCGCTGGCGGATGCCATCGCGCTCATCACCGATGCGGAGCGCGGGCGGAATCCGCCGGGCAAGGCCGTGATCCTGATGGGCTAGGAGCTTACTTGCTGCCTGCCTGCCCCGAGATTTCGCGGAATTCGGCGCGGACCTCTGGGTCGTGCAGGTGCATCAGCTTCTTTTCGTTGACCCATTTCTCGACCCAGCCGTCGGCTTGGTGCCGGCCGGTCAGGTCCCAGTTCTCCTTGTCGTCGAAGTCGGCCACGTAGCCGCCCTGGCGTACCGCGACGATCTCCCACCAGTTGCCGTCGAAGTCCATGAAATAGAACGCGTGGTCGCCGTGCATGGTCTTCGGCGCCATCACCTTCTTCAGCCCCCATTCGTCCTTGATCGCCATGATCTGCGCGTAGGCGGCGTCGACTTCCTCCGGGCTGTCCACCTCGAAACCGTTGTGGTTCAGCATGCTCATGTCGCCGCCAGGCGCGTTGGGCATCTCGACCACGGCGTACACGTGATCCGTTCCCTTGCGGATCATCAATGACATCGGGCTGGGCTGGATGACATCCAGTCCGAGCACTTCTTCGTAGAAGCGGCGGGTCTTGACGATATCCCGGCAGTGCAGCGTGCCGTGGTTCATGCGCCGCGTCTTGAGCAGCGGCGTCTTCGTCGAGCGTTCGGTAATGGCTGGCATGGCGGCCCCTCTCTGGTGTGGTTTACGGGTATTCGCAGCTGCGACCGAAGGGCAGGATAGAGCAGTTCTGAGTATTCGATCAATAGCTCTTGATAATTGACTCAATAGCGGCTAAGGTTTTGGCGTCGTCGTGTGGACTGCCCCCGCTGCCCGCCAGTAACGAGCGTCAACCGACTTCAATCAAGGAGCATTCAACCATGCAGCTTTCCGTCCAGGCTTCACCCACGCTCGACGTCGTGCGCAAGATCGCGCCGGAAATCGCCGCCGCCGCGCAACAGACCGAAGACCAGCGGGCTATCCCCTCGGCCATCGTGGATCGCATGCGCGATGCCGGGATATTCCGCATGCTCGTACCCAGGGACTTTGGCGGCGACGCGCTGACCGAAGGCCAGGCCTGCTCCGTGATCGAGGAGCTGGCGGCGGCCGACGGCGCCGCCGCATGGACCGCCATGGTCGCGGTCGGGTTCAACGTCGCGCTGTCGCGCTTCCCGGTCAGCACGGTAAAGACGATCTACGCCGACGGCGCCGACGTGCCGATCCGCGGCGCCCTGGCGCCGCTGGGGCAAGGCACCAAGCAGGAAGGCGGTTACTTGGTCAGCGGGCAGTGGCCCTTCGCCAGCGGCCCCTACAAGCCGAAGTGGATGACGGTCGGTTTCGTGGTGCTGGAGGACGGCGCGCCCGTGATGGGGCCGATGGGGCCGGAGGTGCGCGTCGGCATCGTGCCCGCGGACAAGGTCGAGATGCTCGACACCTGGTACACGGTCGGCATGCGCGGCACCGACAGCACCGACTACCGCGTCAAGGAAGTGTTCATCCCGGAAGACTTCGCGGTCAACCTGTTCGATTTCTCGCGCCCGCAGGCCTACGGCGATGCGTTGTTCAACCTGCCGTTCCCGGTGCTGACCGGGCCGCATCACTCGGCAGTATGCCTGGGGCTGGTGCGCGCAACGCTGGAAGAACTGGCCACGCTGGCGCGTACCAAGCGCAGCGCCTTCAACCCGATGCAGACGCTGGGCGAGAACCCGGTTTTCCAGCATCGCCTCGGCGAGCTCGCCGTGCGCCATGCCGCGATCCAGGCCCTGCTGGACGAGCAGGTGCGCGAGATCGAGCGCCTCGCCGCTTCCGGAGCGCCGACAGGCCCGCTGGACATGACCAAGCTGTCGTCGTGGACGGGCTACATCCACGCGCAGGCGGTGGACATCGTGAACGAGGCTTTCTCGCTCGCGGGCAGCACGCCAGTCTACAGCAAGAGCGCGATGCAGCGCCGCTGGCGCGACGTGCGCGTGGCCGCACAGCACTTCGGCGGCAGCACCGCGAACTACCCGGTCTACGGCGGCCTGCTCGCCGGCCAGATGCCGAAAATGCCGGGCACGTGAGCATGGGCACGCCCGAGCGCATGCTGATCGAGTGGGAGTGCACGCGGCTCAGCGCCGCGTTCGCCTATCACCTGGACCGCCGCGACTACGCGGCGGTGGCCGCGCTGTTCGCGCCGGACGGCGTGTGGATACGACACGGCGTACGTCTCGAAGGCCGCGAGCAGATCGTGGCGGCGCTGGAGCAGCGCCCGGCGAAGCAGTTCACGCGGCACGTCACCACCGGCTTCCACTTCACGCATGTCGACGAGGCCAGCGCCCGTTCGGTTTCCAGCAACATGTCCTATTTCTCCTTCGACGCCGAAGTGCTGCCGGCGCCCTACGTGCCGGAGAAGGCGATGCTGCTGGATTTCGTCGACCACTATGCGAAGACGCCGGAAGGCTGGCGCTTTCGCGAGCGCGACACGCAGATGGTATTCATCCCCGAGGAAGTGCACACGATGGCGTCACAAACGCACAAGTGAGTTGGCGGCCGTCGCCGCCCGGTCGAAAACTCGATAACCGAAAAAAGAGACAGACCCATGCGATTGGTTACCCTGAAGAATGCTGGGCGTCCGACGCCGGGCGTGATCGACGGCGACAGGATTCTCAGCCTCGCGGCCTGCGCCGCGGCGATGCCGGAGGCGCGCTGCATCCCGGATTCCGTACGCGGCATCCTGGCGGCGGGCTCGACCGGGCTCGACCTGGTGCTCGCCGTGTTCGAGCGCGCCTGCGGCGCGACCGGCAGCCTGGCCGCGCGGCTGGAAGCGGGCGGCGCCTTCGAGCCGCTGGCGGGCGCGCAGTTGCTGGCGCCGGTGCCAGATCCGCGCCTCGTTGTTTCATGCGGCATGAACTACCGCGCGCACCTGCATGAAATGGGCGGCGGACTGCCGACGCAGCCGACCGCGTTCCTGAAGAGCCCGAACAGCGTGATCGGCCCGGACGCGCCCATCGTGCTGCCGAAGGCGCACCCGGACATGGTGGACTGGGAGGCCGAATTCTCCGCCGTGATCGGGCGGCGCTGCCACAACGTGAGTGCGGCGGAGGCCCTCGACTACGTCGCCGGCTACACGATGATCAATGACGTGTCCGCGCGTAATTGGGTCCCTCGCCTGGGCGAGTTGAAGGGCATGGAAGCCGCGGCGGCGTGGGACATGAACCTGCTCGGCAAGCAGTTCCCGACGTTCTGCCCGATGGGCCCGGCGATCGTCACGAAGGACGAGATGGCGAGCCCGGACAACGTGCGCTTCGAACTGAAGCTGAACGGCGAGGTGATGCAGTCGGCCTGCACCGACGATCTCGCCTTCGACCTCGCAACGCTCATTTCCTACTACTCGAAGTGGTACGTGTTCGAGCCGGGCGACGTGATCACCACCGGCTCGCCCGCGGGAGTGGGCATGGGCCGCAAGCCCTTCGTGTTCCTGAAGCCCGGCGACATCGTCACGCTTGGCGCCGAGGGCATCGGTTACATGAACAGCCCGGTCATTGCAGAGGAATAGATCCATGGACAACGCAGCACTCGCACACGCCGCCTACGACGCCGCCCAGGGCGGCGACATGGCCGGCTTCCTGGCCTGCTTCACGCCGGACGCGGTCGTCTGGCACAACTTCGACCAGGCGGAACAACCGATACAGGCCGCGGTAGCGCAGCTCGGGGCGATGGCGCAGCACTTCGCGTCGATGAGCTACGACGACCGGCGCTACGTCAATCTTCCGGGCGGGGCCGTGCTGCAGCACATCTCGCGCGCGGTGCTGAAGGACGGTCGCGTGGTCGCCGTGCCGACGATGCTGCGCATGTACGTGAGCGGCGGCCGCATCAGCCGGCTTGAGGAATATTTCGATACCGCCACTGCCAGCGCGGCGATGGGCGGCTGAGCACAGCCAACGAGAGAGACCGCCATGCTGACGTCCGTTAACTTGCCGTACGCCTCCGTCTGGATGGACCTGATGGGCGTTTCGTTCAGCCAGGGTTACGTGGACGCCGGCGGCGTGCGCACGCGCTACCTGCACTCGGGCTCGAAGGACCAGCCGGCGCTGTTCCTGCTGCATGGCACGGGCGGCCACGCGGAGGCCTACACGCGCAACCTCGATGCACACGGCCGGCATTTCTCGACCTGGGTTCCCGACATGGTCGGCTGCGGCCTCAGCGACAAGCCGCCGGTCGATCTGGAGATCCCGGTGTACGTGCGTCACCTGGTCGACTTCATGGATGCGCTCGGCATAGCGAAGGCCTCGATTTCCGGCGAATCGCTGGGTGGCTGGGTGGCCGCGCGCTTCGCGCTGGATCACCCGGATCGTATCGACCGGCTGGTGCTGAACACCGCCGGCGGCACCTGGAGCAACCCGGAGGTCATGCAGCGTGTCAAATCGCTGTCGATGGCGGCAGTCGAGGATCCAAGCTGGGAGCGCATCCGCACCCGGCTCGAATTCCTGATGCACGACAAGTCGAAGGTCACCGACGACCTGGTGGCGACGCGCCGCACCATCTACGCGCAGCCCGGAATGGTCGAGGGCATGCGCCGCGCGCTGGTGCTGCAGGAGATGGAGATTCGCCAGCGCAACCTGCTCAAGCCCGAGGACTGGGCGTGCATCCGGGCGCCCACGCTGGTGCTCTGGACCGAGCATGACCCGACTGCGCCGCCCTCGCAGGGGCGCTACATCGCGGATCTCATTCCCGGGGCGCAATTCAGGGTGATGGAAGGCTGCGGTCACTGGCCGCAGTACGAGGACGCGGAGACCTTCAACCGCATCCATCTCGACTTCCTGCTCGGCAAGTAACGACGCAGCGGAGCAAGTGACGTTGGCACGGCTCGAGGGCAGGACAGCGATCGTGACCGGCGCCGCGCAGGGCGTGGGTCGCGCGACGGCGCTCAGGCTGGCAAGCGAGGGCGCGGCGGTCGTGCTCGCGGACCGCACGGGTTCGCTCTGCGACGCGGCGCTGGCCGAGATTCGCGCAGCGGGCGGACGCGCACTGGCGGTCGGAGCCGACCTGGAGACCTGGGAGGGCGCCGAGGCCGTCGTGCGGCGCGCGCTCGATGAATGCGGAGAGATCGACATCGCCGTGCACAACGTCGGCGGCACCATCTGGGCCAAGCCGTTCTGGGAGTACCAACCCGAGGAAATCCAGGCCGAGATCTCTCGCTCGCTCTGGCCCACGCTATGGTGCTCGCGCGCGGTGATCCCGGTGATGCGCGCGCAGGGGCGCGGGAGCATCGTGAACATCGGCTCTGCGGCCACGCGCTGGATGTTGCGCGTGCCTTACTCGGCCGCCAAGGGCGGGGTGCACGCGATGACGGTGGCACTGGCGCGCGAGCTCGCGGATAGCGGCGTGCGCGTGAACTGCGTGTCGCCCGGCGCTCTCCTCACCGAGGACCGCATCACGCCGCGCAATCCCGCGCCGCTCAGCGAGCAGGAGCAGACCTGGCGCCGGGAGGCCTACGAGCAGTCGCTCGCGGACACGCCGCAGGCGCGTCCCGGCCTGCCGGAAGAGGTGGCGGCTGCCGTGAGTTTTCTCGCCTCCGATGAGGCTTCCTACATCACCGGGCAGGTACTTTACGTGGCCGGCGGCGCGATTGGCTGATGGCAGTACCACAGGAGCAAGCCATGACACAGAACGCGATATGGCCACCGATCGTCTGGCCGAGGAAGACCACCGAGGTCCCCAAGGAGATCTTCGTCCGCGAGGACATCTACCGCGAGGAACTCCGTCGGATCTTCATGGGGCCGGAGTGGTTCCCGGTGGCGCACGCCAGCGAGGTGCCGAACAACGGCGACTTCAGGACCTGCGTCGTCGGCGAGGTGCCGCTGCTGGTTACGCGCGACGAGGATGGCGAGCTGAACGTGTTCTACAACGCCTGCTCGCACCGCGGCGCGCAGCTCGAGACAAAGAGCTGCGGCAACAAGAAGCTGTTCCAGTGCCCGTACCACCGCTGGGGTTTCAACGCCAGGGGGACGCTGGTCGGTTGCCCGCTGAAGGAAGGCGACTCGGTGGGCTTCTCGAAGGACAAGTACCCGCTTTCGCGGCCGCGCATGGACATCGTGCACGGTCTGATTTTCGTGACCCTGAGCGACGCTGCGCCATCGCTCGCGGAATTCCTCGGCGGCTACGAGGACAAGCTCGCCAATGTCATGGGTGGCGACGGCCGGCTGAAGCTGATCGGTTACCACAAGACCCTGCTGAACGCGAACTGGAAGACCTATCACGACAACGACGGTTGGCACGCCCCCTTGCTGCACACCGCCTTCCGTCTGCTGAACTGGCAGGGCGGCAAGGGCATCCAGTTCGCGAACGCGCGCGGCCACCGCGGCTTCGAGAGCCAGCTCTCCGTGCCCGACGGCAGGGCCTTCCTGAACGACCCCACGCTGATCGAGTATCGCGGCGGCAGCTTCGCCGAGAAGGGATCCTGCTCGCTGCACCTGTTCCCGCTGTTCGCAGCGGTGAAGCACCTCGACACCATCGGCCTGCGCTTCGTGAACCCGCGCAGCGTCGATCAGACCGAGTTGATCTTCGCCTACTTCGGCCGCGAGGACGACGACGAGGCCATGACGCGCCATCGCATACGGCAGTCCTCCAACCTGCTCGGGCCCTGCGGCATGGTGAGCATGGAGGATGCGGCGGTTTTCCAGCGCCTGCATATCGGCAGCCGCACCCCCGGCATGCAGATATTCCAGAAGGGCGTGAAGGACGAGTACGCGATGCCGACCGACTTCAGCCAGAACGACGAGTCCGTGAACATCCTGAGCTGGGAGTACTACCGCGAGGTGATGGGATTCGCGAAGGAGGCGGTATGAGCGGCATGAGCATGGACGAACTGCGACTGGTGGACGAGCTGCAGCTGCGCTACATCGACGCGCTGGACCGCAAGCAGATGCCGGAATGGGCGGCGCTGTTCGGCGCCGAGGCCGAGTACGTCTGCACCACGGCCGAGAGCGAGCAGGCGGGACTGCCGCTGGCGCTGATCATGGACGACTGCCGCGGTCGCATCGACGACCGCGTGAAGTTTGTCGACCGGGTGTGGGCGGGAACCTTCCAGGACTACCAGACGCGCCATTTCGTGCAGCGGCTCGCGTGTTCGCGCACGCAGGCCGGGCTATTCTCAGTGCGCTCGAACGTCGCGATCGCGTTCACGCGCTCGGACACGAACGCGACCGGGCTGCTGGCCACGGGCGTCTACCACGACCTCGTCGCGGTGGAGCAGGGCAGGGCCTGCTTCCGCTCCAAGCGCGTGGTGGTCGACGCGGCCGTGCTACCGCACTACGTCGTCTATCCGTTCTGATCCGGTTGCACCGAGGTACGCACGATGGCAACGATAGTGGCGGGCGGGGCTCTGTCGCACAGCCCGCTGATGAATCTCGACGTGCCCGAAGGCGAGCGGGAGTCCGTCGCGGCCTTTCGCGACGCGGCCCGTGCACTCGGCGAGCGCATCCGTGCCGCGCGCCCCGACGTCGTCGTGGTCTGCGCGCAGGATCACTTCCGCAGCGTCTACTACAACAACATGCCGGCTTTCCTGATCGGTACGGGCGATGTCACGCGCCTCGGCGACTGGCATGGGCCCGCCGGTCCGCTCCCCGTGCACCCGGAACTGGCGCGCTACCTCGCGCGCGGGCTATTTGCCCGCGGATTCGAGCCCTCGCTTTCCTACGACCTGAAGGTCGATCACGGCACGGCGCAGGTGCTGGAGCTGCTCGGGCTGGAAGACGTGCCGGTGATCCCCGTGCTGGTGAACGCCGCAGCGCCGCCGCTGCCAACGCCGGCGCGCTGCTATGACTTCGGGCGTGCGCTCGGCGCGGCGGTGGAGTCGTATCCCGGGGCCCTGCGCGTCGCGGTGGTGGGCTCGGGCGGGCTGTCACATGCGCCGCTCAAGGTCGCAATCGAGACCGAGCAGGACCCCGTGCAGCGAGAATTCTTCATCCACGGGCGGCAGGCGCCGGGCATGAACGACGAGGTGCGCATTGGGCGGATCCTTGGCCGCATCGACGATCTCGCGGCCGCGATCCGACCCGAGTGGGACCGCATGGTTCTCGGGCGACTGGTGGCCGGCGAGGCCGAGGCGCTCGCCATGGAGCTCGATGGCGATGCGATCGAGGTCGGCGGCGGCAGCGGCGGTCAGGAGCTGCGCTCCTGGCTCGCGATGCTGGGCGCCTTGCAGGGCGCTGCAGTCAGCGTGCTGCACTACGCACCGGTCAGGTTCCTGGTCACCGGCATGGCCGCGATCGCCGCGGATTGCGCCGCGGGGAGTACCCACTGATGGAACTGGGACTCGAGAACAAGCTCGCATTGGTCACCGGTGGCAGCCGCGGCATCGGCCGCGCCGTCGTGGAGATCTTGGCGGACGAGGGCTGCGACGTGATCGTCGTGTCGCGCAACGCCGGGGACGATGCCACGCTCGCCGCGAGCGCGGCGCGCACCGGGCGGCGGCTGGTGCCGGCTTCGGCGGATCTCGGCACGCTCGAGGGCGTGGAAAGCGTCGCGCAGCGCGTGCAGCGCGAATTCGGCCGCCTCGACATCCTCGTGAACAACGCCGGCAGCGCGCGGCGCGCGGATTTCTTCGAGGTGAGCGACGCGGACTGGCAGGACGGCTTCGCGCTGAAATTCTTCGGCTATGTGCGCATGACGCGCGCCTTCTGGCCCCTGCTGAAGGCATCCGGCGGCTCGCTGGTGAACATCGTCGGCGTCTCGGCGCACACGCCCGAAGCGGTGTACACGATCGCGGCATCCGCGAATGCCGGTCTGCTTGCCTTCACCAAGAGCATGGCGGCGGTCGGCGATCGCGACGGGGTGCGGGTCAACGCCGTGAACCCGGGGCAGATCGAGACCGATCGCCTGGCGGGAGTGTTGAAGAACATGGGGTTGCCCGAGGAAGAGGCGCGCGCACGGTTGCTGCAGCAGATTGGCGCGTTGCGCTTCGGCAAGCCGCACGACGTGGCAGCGATGGTTGCGTTCCTGGTCAGCAAGCAGGCCGACTACGTGCACGGCGCGCTGATCGACGTGGACGGCGGCCGCACGCGGGGCCTTTGATCGACGGCGCCACCGCTCGCGGGGCGACAGCAGCGCAGGGGAGAACGGCATGACGACCAGCAATCCGGACGTGAACACGCTCGCCGAGTTCGACACGATACTGGATCAGCGCCACATGCGCGGCCAGTGGCAATACGACGCGCAACTCGAGCTCATCCGCAAGGACGGCCCGCTGCCGGCCGGCATGCCGTACCTGTGGAGCTGGGAATCGATGCGCTCCAGCCTGTTCGAGCTGAGCGAACTGATGGGCGAGACCAACACTGCGCGCCGCAACATTTCGTTCATCAACCCGGACCCGCGCGCCAACGGCACCTCGCACACGCTGGTGATGGGCATGCAGCTGGTGTTCCCCGGCGAGATCGCCTGGGCGCACCGGCACTCGATCAACGCGCTGCGTTTCGTGGTCGACGGCAGTCCCGATCTCTTCACCGTGGTCGACGGCGAGAAGTGTGCGATGGAGACTTTCGATCTGGTACTGACGCCGGCTTACACCTGGCACGACCATCACAACGAGAGTGCCGAGCCGCGGATCTGGATCGACATCCTCGACGTGCCGGTGTTCGGCATGCTGCGCCAGATGTTCTTCGAGACCTTTGGCGAGAGTGTGCAGCCGGTGCGCGCGGCACCCGCCGACGAGCTCAGTCGGCGCTCCTCGGTGATTAGGCCGGCGTGGGAGAGTCCGCGCGCAGAGCGCATTCCTTACCGCTATCCATGGCGCGAGATGAGCGCTGCGTTCGACATCTGGGCGAATGCCGAGGGCAGCCCCTACGACGGCGTGATCCTTCACTATGCACACCCGATCACGGGCGGGCCCACGATGCCCACGATCGACTGCTTCGTGCAGTCGCTGCGTCCGGGCCAGCACACCCTGCGTCACCGCCACACTTCGAGCGCGGTGTATTACGTGATGGAAGGCGAAGGTACGACCGTGGTCGGCGAGCAAGAGCTCCACTGGTCCTCCGGCGACTCCTTCGTGGTGCCGAACTGGATGTGGCACCGCCATATCAACCGCTCCGGCGCGGCGCGAGCGCTGCTGTTCAGCGCCACCGATGCGCCGTTGCTGAAAGCGCTCGGCATGTACCGCGAGGAGCCGGAGGAATCCTTCGGCGCGCAGTCGTACCCGGACGTGCCCGCGGATATCGCGGTGCGCCAGCGCGGTTGCCGGTGAGCCCGGCGGTGCGCAGCAGGCTAGGCGCCGTAGCGCGCGAGGAACGTGGTGACGGCTTCCCCGACGTGCTCCCTGGCCCTGCGCTCGTCCCAGGGTTTTTCTACCTGTCCGACGATGGCCCAGCCGAAACTGTCGCCGAAGATCAGCGAGTTGAGTTGCATCGCCGCGAGCTCGGGATTGCGGCAGTCGAGCTGACCCTCGGCGGTGGCGCGACGCAGCAGCGCTGCCAGCTGACGCTGGAAGGTGACGGGGCCCTGCTCGTAGAAGATGCGCCCGAGCTCCGGCGCGCGCGGCAGTTCGGCGAGGATCAGCCGGTAAAGTGCCATGGCGCGCGGGGCGCTCACCCGGCGCAGGATCTGCAGCCCCCAGTCAACCAGCAAGGCCTGCAGGCGACCATCGTTGCGCCCGGCGCTCGCCGTCGGCTCGGTGATGTCGGGGATGCGGCTGTGAACGATCTCGGCGAGCAGCGCTTCCTTGCTGCCGAAATGCTTGTAGAACGTGGCCTTCGACGCTCCCGCGCGGGCTGCGATGTCGTCCATGGTGGCATTGGCAAAGCCGAGCTCGAGAAAGGCCTCCTCGGCGGC
>Ga0138256_10002221_pt1 | contig 20937 bp, 27 predicted proteins | sample KNB2016incub_MG_FD_105486 | JGI IMG/M metagenome (GOLD analysis project Ga0138256, IMG submission 105486) | Active sludge microbial communities from wastewater in Klosterneuburg, Austria - KNB2014incub_MG | ecosystem: Engineered > WWTP > Activated sludge > Unclassified | place: Austria... | reverse complement strand
CTCGGAGCGGCGTGATGCGCGGTCGACTCATCTTCCCGTTCATCGCGGAGCTGCATCGCCTCGACACGCAGGCGATGGCGCCCGACTACGATGAGGACTTCAAGGAGCCCGTCCTCGTCGACTCCGACGACGATGGCGTTGGTGAGCCCTTTCGTCGCGAGCATCCGCCGGTGCGCGTCCCCTGCCAGGTGGAGCCGGAGGCTTTTGAAGCCTTGCGCATGGCGACGTCCGGGAACACGCCCAGGTCGAGCTTCGACCTGGTCTTCCACTTCAGGGATCTCGAGCAGCTCGGCCTCGTCGACGCGGTCTCGGGCGACGCCCTGATTCGCCCGAGCGACAGGCTGGGCGCGCTCTACGCGCGCGACGGCCAGCTCGTGCAGGCCGTGCGCACGCCTCCCGGCCTCTACGTGACCGAGGCGCGTCCCATCGGCTTCGGGCTCCACCGGCGTCGGCCCAGCCGCAACCTGCTGCTCGTCTCCTTCCAGGACCGCGCAGCCGCACGGAGTGGAACATGATGCGAGCCCTCATCTTCAGCGCCCTGGCCGTCCTGTGCCTCGGTGCGCACTGCCGACCCATCGATGGCTGCGTCCGGGGCGCCACGCGCTGCAGCAGCAACACCGCCGAGATCTGCGACGCGGACGGCAGCTACCACGAGCTCGCCGACTGCGACGACGTGAGCGAGCGGAGCGGCGTGCCCTTCTTCTGCGCGTACGTCGACGAGACGACCGAGGACGGCCACATTACCGGGCACACCTGCGTGCCCGCGAGCGAGGCCGATGCGGCGGCCGGAGGTGGGCGATGAAGGGCTACCTCCAGTCGCTGCCGGTGGTCGGCAAGATCTTCCTCGACGTGCAGCCCGAGGAGGTCTGGGCGTTCTGGCGCTTCATGCAGGACCACTTCCGCACGAGCGTCATCAACAAGCGGAGCGCGCTCGAGATGCAGCTCGTCGCGCGGGGCCTCGAAGCGCTCGGTATCCAGAGTAAGGACCGCTTCCTCAAAAACTTCACGACGACCATCGGCCGGCGCATCTACACGCCGTTCGAGGTCGGCTCGCCCAAGGGCGGCTGGGACCTCTGGCACCAGATCGTCATCTGCAGCCGCGACGAACTCCTTCGCGCGTGGACTGCGCCGTCGACAATGCCCGCTGGGATGGGACGCAGTGGGTGAAGGACAGCACGGCCTGGTTCTCGGCGCGTTTCGTCAGCAACAACTTCGAAGTTCGCTGGCAGCTCCACGCGAGCGCCGCGAGCCCGTTCGCCGAAGCCGCGTGGACCGGCTCGGTGTCGCGGCAGTTCGTCTTCGATCTCGACGGCATCGGCGACGGCCAGACGCTGACTCTCGGCCGCGAGTACGACGTGCCCTCGGGACCGCTCACGGGCTACTCGGCCACCGAGGGTGAGTGGGGCAGCACCAACGCCAACATCGGCGGCGGCGCCTCGTTCGCGTCGGGACGCCTGCCGGCTGCGCCTAGCTCCGTCACCTTCACCGTCTACTCGCAGGCAGGCACGGACAACTCGCCGTCGTCGTTCGCCGTGCAACGGATGGGCGTCGGCTGGTTCGACGGGACGAGCGGGGGTCTGCCGAGCACCCGCTGGATGTTCCTCTCCTTCTCCGCGACCTAGGAGGCGCACGCGATGCCGATCCTCGAAGCCGACACCACGATGCTCAAGCAGGAGTGCCTGACCTGCGGTGGGATCCACACCATCCCGCTCCGGCAGGGCTATTCGAAGTCGAGGAAGGAGCCTTACGCACTCTCGGACGGCGACACGCTCGAGGTGAAGGTCGACGGTGGCGCGCCGCAGATCGTGACCCTCGCCGCTGCGGACTTCGCCGACATCGCAGCCGCACTCGCATCCGAGGTCGCCGCGAAGCTCAACACGACACTCGCGGGCGCCGCAGCAGACGCGGACGGTGGAGCGGTCCGGATCGTAAGTGCCTCCACGGCAGCGCTCAGCACCGCGATCGAGGTCAGCGCGGGAACCGGGCGCGATAAGCTCGGCTTCGACGGCCGCAGCTACGGCGCGCGCCTCCTCGGGGTAACCAAGGGCCAGGGCGCGTTCAAGCGCGTTGCCTCGGACACCATCGATCTCCCGCACTGCCCCGACTGCGGCTCGAAGGAGTGCCTGGTCCGCACCTGGGACACGGCACCGGTTGAGGTCGGGAACATGCTCACCGCGAGGCACCGCCGCGTCGTCAACGCGGTCGCCGAGCAGCTGAAGGACCTCGGGCACAGCGACCCGGATGCGCGAGAGGTACACCGGGCCGAACAGCGACGGCCACCGGACATCGAGTCCGATTTCGCTGCCCGACGCATCACCCTGCCGTCGGCGCGCAGGCCTTCGCGCCAGGAGCGCGCCGCGACGGGCGGGAGGATGGACGATGCAAGTCGATGACGAACAATGGCTGGTCGGCGAGGACGGCGGCCTCAAGGAAACGAGATCGCCCGAGCTTGTCCCGTTGGCGACCGAGGTGCTCAAGTGAGCGGCCTCGTGATCGGCGGCGTCGCGGTGTGCGGGCCCGCTGGCACTTCGATCCGAACCTTCCTCGACGAGGGCGTCGTTCGGTTCGCGTCGAAGGGCAAGCGAGCACGCGCGACCGAGCTCGTCATCCACGAGACGGTCACGCGCAGCGTGGCGTCGACCATCTCCGTCCTCAAGAAGCGCGGGCTCAGCGTCCATCTCGTCATGGGCCCCGACGGCGAGCTCACGCAGCACGGCGACCTCGCGAAAGACGTCCTGTGGCATGCGGGCCCAAACCACAACCGGCCGTCTTTCGGCGTCGAGGTCGTGAACCCGTACTACCCGCGGAACCTCAAGCCGGGGCTGCCGTGGTCACAGGTCATCGATGCGCCGTGGGCACACGAGGGCCGCTACGTGCTGCCGACACCGGCGCAAGCGGAGGCGGTCTGCTCGCTCATCCGCTGGACGACGAGCTCGCCGGCACCCGGCATCGAGGTGCCGCACACCTGGGTGGGTCTGAGCAAGGGCGCGATGCAGCTCGGCCCGGTGGCAGCGGCCGCGAAGCCCGTCGCCGGCGTGCTCGCGCACCACTACTTCGGGCACGCCGACGGCGCGTGGCTCGTGCTCTACGCGTGGATGCGTCTCGAAGCGGGGCTCGCTCCCGAGGTTGCGTTCGAGGAGGCAGTGCGCCGTGCCACGGGCGCACGACGGTCCGTCGACGTCCGTGACCTCTTGCCGTCACTGCCGGTCGCCTGAGCTGGAGGAGACGAAGATGGACAACGAGTTCACCTCCGTCACTGCGTGGCTTCAGGCCACCGGACCCTACGGCCTCGTCGCGGTTCTCGGCTGGGCCTTCTGGCGCGTCAACGAGAAGAAGGACCGCGAGCTCAAAGCGCTGCACGAGAAGATCGTTGTGCTTGCCGAGGCTCAGCCGCCGTCATCAAGGTCGAAGCAGCTCTCGTCGCGCTGCGCGACGCCATCGACGAACTGCGCGGACGGTGACCGCGAATCGGGCGCCAGCCACGCCCGAGTGCAGGTTCCGCTCCACATCTCGCCCGCACATTGCCGCGAGTTTCCGCGTACTTCGCGTGTCCTGTAGCGAGGTCGATTCCACGGCGAATCGCCTTGAGCTGTTCCGAAAGCGACGCCTGTATGTCCTCGACGCTCGGATGTCCCGGGCGCGGAGGAAACGACGATGAACGTGAAGCAGCTGATCGAGATCCTGGAGGACCTGGACCCCGACGCGGAGGTCCTGATCGTGAGCCAGCAGCACTGGCCCTTCGAGAACGCCATCGCCGGCGTCGCTGTCCGGGAGGACGTCGTCGAAGACGACGAGGACCTCGACGACGACGAGCGCGAGGAGCCCCGGTACGAGAAGGGCACCGCCGCGAACGACGTCTTCATCGTCGAAGGCCAGCAGCTCCGCTACGGCAGCAAGGCCGCGTGGGACGCGGCGCGCCGCTGAAGGAGGCCGCGATGAAGAAGACCATCGGCACCGTCACGACGTACCACGGCAGCGAGCATGCGTATCTCCGCGGGCACAAGGTCCGCATCGTCGCGGTGATGAAGGGCGCGGCCGCGCCCGACCACGATCCGGATAAGGACGGCACGTACCTCCGCGATGAGGACGACGTCGCGCGCGCTGGCGGCATCACCGCCGACGACCGCGTCGAGGTACAGCCGTGGATCGAACAGGAGGGGCGCTTCAGCTTCGTCGCCAGCGACCCCAGAGCGATTGACCTCGGGTGCTTCAAGCACCTCGCGAGGAAGACCAAGTGAAGTGAACCCGCCCGGTGCGACTCGCCGGGTGGTCCGGCGGGTGGCCCCGAGCGCAACCGAAGAAGGAGCCCGCCATGAACAAGAACACGCAGAAGACCCTGAAGAGCATCGAGAAGCTGCGCCTGCCCGAGCTGCAGGCGCGGTTTGCTGAGATTGTCGGAGAGGCCAGCCGCTCGCCGAACCGGAAGTTCCTGGTGCGCCGCATCGCGGAGACGCTCGAGGCCCGCGGCAACGACAGCGCGACCGAGACGCCGAAGAAGGAGCCGAAGGGGAAGGGCCGCCGCGCCGAGAAGCCCACCCCGGAACCGGTGACCGCGCCCGAGGTCGCCAACGACGCGGCGACGCCCGAGCAGACGGAGGCCGCGGAGGCGCCGCGCCCGCGCGGACGCTTCGCGACGATGAGCGTCGAGGAGCTGCAGGCGAAGTACCTCGAGGCGGTTGGCCGCGCGACGGGCAGCGATGACCGGCGCTACCTCATCTGGAAGATCCGCGAGGCCGAGAAGGGTCGCATCCCGGTGGGCCCGCGGCCCGCGCGCACGGGCGAGCCCGCGGACGTGAAGATCCTTCCGCTGCGCCTCGAGTCCGCGGTCGTCGAGCGCATGGACGACGCCTGGCGCACCCGCGGCATCAAGAACCGCATGGAGTTCTTCCGCCGCGCGCTCGGGCACTACCTCACGCACCTCGGCGCCACGGACGCGGCGTCGATGTTCACCGCCGAGACCGATGTCGCCGGCTGAACACGAGAAGCGACGGTTGGTCGAGTGGCTCCGGGCCGAGCTGGCCCGGGCCACCGGCCGCCGCTACCGCATCCACCTCGACCCGCTCGACCTCGAGAGCCTGCGCGAGCTGCAGCGCCTCCTGCGCGATCTCGACCACGAGAAGCAAGCCGCCGTGAACCGCGCGCGGCTGACGCCCTGGCGGTGAGCCTCTGGTTGCAGGCTGTTCCCCTGTCTTCCCAGGATGTTAGCGGCATGACGACCATCTGCATCATCGATTGCCAGCCTGATGATTCAGTTGTATCTTCCGCGCCGTGGCGCCCACGACGCGAGACCCCGGCGGCCGATGGCTGATGCTCATCCATCAGATCCCGCCGAAGCCGAACTACCTCCGAGTAAAGGTGGGACGCCGGCTTGCGCGCATCGGAGCGGTGGCGCTGAAGAACACCGTTTACGTGCTGCCCCGGAGCGACAGCGCCCAGGAGGACTTCCAGTGGGTCCTCCGGGAGGTCGTCGCCGCGGGAGGTGAGGCGACGCTGCTCGAAGCCCACCTTGTCGACGGCCTCGCTGACCCGGAAGTCGAGGCGCTCTTCCGGAATGCCCGTGATGCCGACTACGCGGGCATCGCGAGCGAGGCCCGGGACATCGACAAACGTCTGCAGGGATCGACGCTCGACGACGATCTTCGGCGGCAAGTCGACCCCGAGCTTCAGCGACTCGAGCGGCGCCTGGAGGAGATCACGGCGCTCGACTTCTTCGGGGCCTCCGGGCGCGAAACGGCTCATGGGCTGCTCGCGTCGCTTCGCGCCTGCCTGACACCACCGACGCTGCCACCCGCGGCGCCCGAGCCCGATAAGCGCGCCGCGTACCACGGGCGCACGTGGGTCACCCGGACAGGCATTCACATCGATCGGATGGCCTGCGCGTGGCTCATCCGTCGCTTCATCGATCCCGGTGCACACCTCAAGTTCGTGCCCGCCAAGGGCTACGTGCCGGAGCCCGGGGAGCTGCGCTTCGACATGTTCGAGGCCGAGTTCACGCACGAGGGGGACCGCTGCAGCTTCGAAGTCCTCGTCGACCGGTTCGGCCTCGCCGAGCCGGCGCTCGGCGCGCTCGCCGAGATCGTCCACGACATCGACCTCAAGGACTCGAAGTTCGGCAGGACGGAAACGATGGGCATCGCCAGCCTGGTCGCGGGCATCGCGATGGCGCATCGGGACGATGACAAGCGCCTCGAACGAGCATCGGCCGTTTTCGAGGATCTCTACGAGTACTTTCGACGAAAAGGCCACGTGAAAGGGCCGCCAAGCGAAGCCCTGGGAGCAGGACGAAAGGGAGAACACGTCACATGATCGCACCCAAGATCACCGCAGGCGCGGCAGCAGCCGCGCTTACCCTGCTCGGAGCCTGTCGAGGCCACCACCCACCCGAGGCAACGCCCTCCGCTTCAAGACCCCTGCCCGAGAGGTCGGCGCCTCTCGACACGAGTCGGACACCGCCGCTGACTTCAACGCGCGTGGATGTTGCGCCCACGCTCGACGGTTCCATCGACGAACCCGCCTGGGCGCGTGCAACGTCAATCGACGTCGTGACCCGGCGCGTGATGTCGCCGGAGCCCGGGTCAGGGGTCACCGTGTCGCTTCGCTCCGTGCACACCGCGTCGCACATCTACTTCGCCGCGTCGTGGGCGGACGACACCGAGAGCGTGACGCACAAGAGGTGGACCTGGAACGCGGCGGAGAGTCGATACGCGGAGGGCGCGGATCGCGAGGACATGTTCGCGCTCGCCTTCGAGCTGGAGGGGCCGTTCACCGGCGACATGCTCTCCGCCGTCGACGCGGTATGGGACGTGTGGCACTGGAAGGCCGCGCGCACGAACCCGCACGGCTACGCGACGGACAAGACGCATCGCTACAGCCGCGCGCAACCGCCGGGCAAGGCCAACTCGCACCCCGCCCGTGACGGCTCGAGCATCTGGATCGCGCGGCCGGAAGACGCCGGCGACTCCGTCGAGCGCAAGCGTCCCGCTCCCACTGCGTTCGAGGGAGAGCGCGTCGCGCAGTATCTATCCGGCACTCCGAGCGGGAGCGCGGCGGACGTCCGCGCGAAGGGCGTCTGGCGCGACGGTCGCTGGACCCTGGAGCTCGAGCGAAAGCTGTCCACGGGTCATCCCGACGACGCGGCCTTCGCACCGGGGCGCGCCATCAAGATGGCGGCGGCGACGTTCGACCGCACGGGCGACATGGACCGGGCGTCGGGAGTGATCGAGCTGTCGCTCGGCGCAGGAGATGCATCGGCGCCCGCGTCACCTGGCGGCACGACCGCTCGGACCTGGAGCTTCGACGCCGACCGAGGAGGCGGCACGCCGGCGGGCTTTTCGTTCAGCCGCACCGGCGGCGGTCCACCTGGGCGCTGGATCGTGCGCGCGGAGGCGGACGCGCCGTCGCGACCGAACGTGCTCGCCCAGCTCGACGCCGACGACACCGACGTCCGCTTTCCCATCGCGGCCGCCGACGGCGTCTCGCTCTTGAATCTGCGCCTCTCGGTGCGTTGCAAGCCCATCTCCGGGCGCGTCGATCAGGCGTGCGGGCTCGTCTTCCGCTACCGCGACGAGAACAACTACTACATCACGCGCGCCAACCCGCTCGAGAACAACATCCGGCTCTATACCGTGAAGGACGGGCGGCGCAGGCAGATCGCGAGCTGGAGTGGCACTGTCACCGCCAACGCCTGGCACGACTATGCCGTCGAGGTCCGAGGCGATCACATCCAGGTGTTCTGGGACGGCACCAAGGTACTCGACCACCACGACTCTACCTTCACAGCGCCGGGCGGGGTCGGCGTCTGGACCAAGGCCGACTCCATCGTTTACTTCGACGACCTCCGCTCGGAGCCGCTCTGATGGGGTCTGAGCGCGATTCGACGTTCACGCGCCGCGAGGCGCTCTCGACGCTCGCTCTCGGCGGCGCGGCGCTCGTCACCGGATGCGCGGGCACGTCTCGCGTTGCCCCGCGACCCACCACTCCCGTTTCACCTTCAGGAGGTTCTGTCATGTCCGTTCCCGTCGCCCTCGCCGGCAATCACACGCCTGTTCCACTTCCCTTCGCCGCGGGCTCTCTCAACGGGCTCTCCGAGCGGATGATCTCGTCGCACCACGAGAACAACTACGGAGGCGCGGTCCGTAACCTCAACCGCGCCGAGCAGGAGCTCTCCCGCATCACCGCCGAGACGCCGCCGTTCGTCGTCGCCGCGCTCCGTGACCGAGAGCTGACCTTCCGGAACTCGAAGACCTTGCACGAGGCGTACTTCGCGAACCTCGGAGGCGACGGCCGGCGTTCGGGGGCGATCGAAACGGCGCTCGGGCAAGCGTACGGGGCGACGGCTCGATGGGAGGAGCATATCCGCGCCACCAGCATGGGCCTGGGAGGCGGGAGTGGCTGGGCCATCCTCGGCTTCGAGCTCGACACCGGGGCGCTCCGAACCTTCTCGTCCGGCAACCACAAAGAGATCCTCGCGACGAGCGTGCCGCTGCTCGTGCTGGACATGTACGAGCACAGCTACCAGATGGACTTTGGAGCCGGCGTGGCTCGCTACATCGACGCCTTCTTCGCCAACGTGCAGTGGGACGAGGTGAACCGCCGGTTCGAGCGCGCCCAGCGGGCCAGCGCCATCCTTCGCGGAACCGCCGGATGACGAGCGGGACGTCCACGCAGCCGACGGCCTCGATGCCGGAGGCGACGGTGCCGCCGCCAGACGGCGAAACGGCAATGTCGGAGCTCGAGCCGTGCTCGCTGCGGGACTTCGCGCTGTACTTTCTCCGCCTTGGAACGTTCGGCTTCGGGGGCCCGATCGCGCTCGCCGGATACATGCAGCGCGACCTCGTCGAAGATCGCCGGTGGATCTCGAAGCAGGACTACCTCGAGGGACTCGCCCTCGCGCAGCTCGCGCCGGGCCCGCTCGCCGCCCAGCTCGCGATCTACCTCGGCTGGGTGCGCGGCCGCGTGCGCGGCGCAACGCTCATCGGCTTCGCGTTCGTTCTGCCTTCGTTCCTGATGGTCCTCGCGCTGTCGGCACTGTACCTGCGCTTCGGAGGCCTGCCGTGGATGCGCGGCGCCTTCTACGGCATCGCTGCCGCCGTCATCGCCATCATCGCGCGCAGCGCCTTCAAGCTCGTGAAGATGACGTTGGCGAAGGACCGCCTGCTCTGGACGCTCTTCGGCGTGAGCGCCGCCGTTACCGCGTGGACCGAGTCGGAGATCGTCTGGCTCTTCCTCGGCAGCGGCGTGCTCGCGATGATCGTGAAGGCGCCGCCGCGATGGGGAGCCGGAGCGTCAGCGCTCGGCGTGTTTCCGTTTCCGCTGTGGACCCTCTCGGGCCTCGCGGGGCCGGCGTCCGCTGCCACGCTCTGGACCATCGGCTGGTACTTCGCCGAAGCGGGTGCATTCGTCTTCGGTAGCGGGCTCGCCATCGTGCCGTTCCTGCACAGCGGCGTCGTGACGAGATTCCACTGGTTGACGGACCAGCAGTTTCTCGACGCCGTCGCGGTCGCGATGATCACGCCGGGCCCGGTGGTCATCACCGTGGCCTTCATCGGCTATCTCGTCGCGGGTCCGGTGGGAGCGGTGGTCGCGGGGCTGGCGACGTTTCTGCCCTGCTACTTGTTCACGGTGATCCCGGCGCCGTACTTCCGGCGCTTCTCGAAGAACCGGAGCCTGAAGGCGTTTGTCGATGGAGTCACCGCGGCAGCCACGGGGGCGATCGCCGGTGCGGCCTTCGTGCTCGGACGGCGGGCGCTCATCGACGTACCCACGGTGCTGATCGCGCTCGTCACCGTTGGGCTGCTCATCAAGTTCAAGAAGATCCAAGAGCCGTTGCTCATCGCCGCCGCCGGAGTCGCGGGACTTCTACTGAAAGGAGTCGCTGCACCATGAGTCGATCCATCCTCGCAGGCGCACTGTTCGCGGCAGTCAGCCTCTCTCTTGGCTGCGCAACGGCACCACGTACCGCGCCCGCACCTGCACAGGTCCCCGCGGCCACGACGCAGGAATGCGCATGGGTGACGAGCTATGGAGCAGACGACGTCTGCGGTGTCGCGGTCCCGAGCGGCGCGACTCTCGGTTGCATCCGAACAGGAGCCAAGCCGCACGGTATCGCCGTGAGCCGCGACGGCGCGCGCGTCTACGTATCGAACGAAGGGGCGAACAGCCTCAGCGTCGTCGACGCTACGGGTCGGCGTGTGGTCGCCGAGGTCCCGGTCGGCCAGACGCCGAATCAACTCGCGCTGACTCCCGACGGCAGTCACGTCTGGGTTCTGAACAACGCTCAAGCGTCCATCTCGGTGGTGAACACCGCGAGCAACGCCCTCGAGCGCACCATTCCTTCTGGGCGCGGGCCGCACATCATCGTGACCAATCGGGCGCGCAACATCGCCGTGGTGACTTCCGAGGGTGACTCGTCCCTCGAGGTGCTCGACCTCGCGTCGTACGAGCGAGTCGCGCACGTTCCGGCCTACGCCTGGCCACGTGTGCTGGCTGTGACCAACGACGGCATGACGGCGTTCTTGACCATCCGCTGGCTGAATGGGGCGCTCGTCGTCGGCCTTGGAGGCGACGGGCCGCGGGGACGCATCGCACTCGGCGAGCCGCGCTTCGCACCTGAAGGAAAGGACGCGCATGGAATCGCGCTGACACCGGATGGCTCGGAGCTGCTCATCACGACGCAGATGACGGGGCAGCTCACGTTCGTCGACCCCCGCACGCTGGAGGTTCGTGGGCAGTTGACCGTGGGCCGCAACCCGAACTGGGTCGAGGTGACGTCGGATGGTCGCTTCGCGGTCGTCAGCAACACCGACGATGACTCGGTCTCCATCGTCGAGCTGCAGGCGCGACGTGTCGTTGCGACCGCCCAGGTTGGTCGCCAGCCCAAGCGACTCGCCGTCGGCCAGTGTCCTCCAGGGAGGTCTCCATGAAACGCGGACTCCTCCTCATGCCGTTCATCGCCCTGGCTGGCTGTCAGAATCCTACGCCGACGAGCTTCACCACCGGCGGCGGCGAGGTCCCCGCCGAGCCCGGCCGCACCTACCGCTGGAGCTTCAACGAAGCGGCGGGATCGCTGCCGGCGGACTTCATCAACGTCCTCGGAGACTGGAGGGTCGAGGCCGAGCCATCGGCGCCGTCGGGCCCGAACGTCCTGCGCCAGGCGGGGCGGTTCAAGACGCCGGACTTCCCGCGCTTCGTCATCAAGGGCCTGACCTTCGCGGATCTCACCGTGCGCGTGCGCTGCAGGCCAGAGTCGGGAAGCGTGGACCAGGCGTGCGGCCTCATGTTCCGCCTCCGCGACAGCGACAACTACTACATCACCCGGGCGAACCCGCTCGAAGGCAACGTGCGCCTCTACCGCGTCGTGGGCGGCGATCGGCAGCAGCTCGCGTCTGCCGATCTCGCCATGGCCTCGGGGCAGTGGCACACGCTTGAGGCGACCGCGCGCGGTCAGTCACTGACGGTGCGCTGGAACGAGACGCCCATCATCACCGCCACGGACTCGACGTTCGACAAGGGGAAGATCGGGCTCTGGACCAAGGCGGACTCGGTGACCGCCTTCGACGACCTCGAGGCGAGGGCCGAGTGATCGATGCCAGCGAGCTCGCTCCATGCGCGTCGCCCTGCTGCACCGGCCAGCATGCGGGTGCTCGGCGGCCTCCGTGTCGCGCTCGGCATCCTCGCGTTTGTTCCGACTGCACGAGCCGAAGAGACGGAGGAGAAGTGCGTCGTGCTCTGCCGGCCGGCGCTGAAGCTCGAGCCGACATTGGCGGTCGGTCCGCTCGTCGGACCTCAGGTCCAGAACGTGACGACCGGCGAGGTGCAGACGCTGCCTCCGAAAGCGGCGTTTCAACTCACGCTCGGGCTCGGGATCCCGACCGAGTGGCGGCATGTCCGGTTCACCCTCGAGAGCATCTTCCCGGTCCCTGGCAGGCCGGAGCTCGAGGCCGAGCTGAACCTCTTCCTCTTGACCGAGGAGATGACGCGCGGATGGGTCGAGCTCCACTTCGACGTTGTCGATCAGCTGAGCCCCGGCATGCGCCCCGACGTGCTGGACTCGTACACGCACAAGCTGGATCTCGAGCTCGACCTCGCGGTCTTCGTCTTCAACTGGCTGCCGGAGGGAAACTGGCTGCGGAACATCGAGCTCGAGGCGTCGCTCGACTACCTGGCGACCGGGTTGCCTCGCCGTGGCGACGTCATCGATGGCCAGCGCTACCTCGAGGATGCGCGCGGCTGGTCCGTCTCGTTCCTCCTCGTCATGCCGCTGGCCCCGCTCGTGCCCCAATGAATCGGAAGGAGACTTGAGGATGCCCGGCCATGTACACCGCCCCTTGACCCGCTGGATCGGCCTCGCGCTCGTCCTCCTCCTCGCGAGCGTTGTGTCCTGTACGAAGCGCAAGAACGAGGTTGTGGTCTACACCTCGGTCGATCAGGTGTTCTCGGAGCCCGTGCTCCGCGCGTTCGAGCGCGAGACGGGCATCAATGTCCGGGCCGTCTTCGACACGGAGGAGACCAAGAGCACGGGCGTCCTGAACCGGCTCATCGCCGAAGCGCAAAACCCGCAGGCCGACGTGTTCTGGTCGGGCGATCCGGTGCGCCCGTTACAGCTCGTCAAGCGCGGCCTCGTCGAACCGTACGTCTCCCCGCAAGCGGCGGGCCTCCCGGCGAGCGCCCGCGCGGCGGACGGCACCTGGACGGGCTTCGCCGCGCGCGCCCGCATCCTCCTCGTGAACAAGTCGCGCGTGCCCCCTGGTGAGATGCCGCGGAGCATTCGCGACCTGGCGAACCCGCGATGGCGCGGCCAGACCACGATCGCCAACCCACTCTTCGGCACGACCACCATGCACGTCGCCGCGCTGTTCTCGGTGTGGGGCGAGGCGCGAACCCGAGCGTTCCTCGGCGAGCTGAAGACGAATGGTGTGCGCATCGCGAGCAGCAACGGCGAGGTGAAGCGGCTCGTCGTCTCAGGCGAAGTGGCGTTCGGTCTGACCGATACCGACGACGGCAACGAGGCGCTGCGTGAGGGCGCGAACGTGGAGGTCGTATACCCCGACCAGGACGAGCTCGGCATCCTGGTGATGCCAACGTCGGTGGTCCTCTTGCGGCGCGCGCCCCATGCAGACGCCGGCCGGCGGCTCATCGACTACCTGCTTTCCGCCGACGTCGAGCGCCAGATGGCCGAGAGCGCGGCGCACATGCCGCTACGCGAGGGAGTCGCAACGCCGGCCAACGTTCGGTCGGCGGCGGGGATGCGCGTCATGCAGGTCGACTACAACCGGGTGTCCGAGCAGATCGACGCCCAGCAAGGATGGCTCAGGCAGTGGGTGGGGCTCTGACGCGTACACGGCTGCGATGGCAAGAGCCCACGATCGTCGGCGCAGCGGGTGCCGTGCTCGTCTGCGCGGTGCTTCCCCCGCTCTTGCATGTCGGGCGCGAGCTACTCGGTTCGGGAAGCTCGCTGGGTCTGCTCGCGAGTGGCCGCCTCTGGTGGCTCCTCGCGCGTTCCCTCGGCCTCTCGGCAGCGGTCACGCTCTTGGCACTCACGGTGGGCGTGCCGCTCGGGGTGCTGTTTTCGAGGGCCACCTTTCCCTTGCGGAAGCTCCTCATCGCCGTCCACGTCGCTGTCGTGTTCCTGCCGCCGTTCCTCCCCGCGCTGGGCTGGTTCCACCTCCTTGGTCGCGAAGGTTGGGTGGGCGGGGAGCTGTCGGCGAGCCTCCTCTTCAGCGAGCTCGGCGTGGTCCTCGTGCTCGCGTCCTGCTTCACACCGATCGTCACGGCACTCACGGCCATCGGCGTGAGCGGCGTCGATGCATCCCTCGAGGAAGCCGCCCGCATCGTCGGCGGACCATGGCGTGCGGCGGCGCGCGTGCTGGTCCCATGCGCCGCCCCGGCCATCGCCCTTGCCGGCATCGTCGTCTTCGCGCTCGCCTTCTCCGAGCTTGGCGTACCCATGTTCCTCCGCGTCGACGTGTATCCGGCGGTCGTCTTCTCGCGCCTGGGGGGCATGGACTTCGCGCCCGGCGAGGCCGCCGTCTTTGTCCTGCCGCTCGTGGTGGTCGCCCTCGGCCTCTTGTGGCTGGAGCGCCGCTTCGCCGGGCGGCGGGCCATCGCCGTGCTCGGCAGCCGTGCTCGCGCCCAGGAACCGCTCTTCGGACCTCATCCACTGTTCCTCGGGCTCGCCTGCCTCGCAGCGGTGACCTCCGTGCTCCCGATCGCCGCGCTCGCGACCCGCAGCGGGGTGGCGGGCGGTCTGGGAGAGGTGGTGCGCTGGACGGGCGACGCCCCACGGAACGGCCTTCGCGCCAGCGCGATCGCGGCCGTCGTGATGACGTTCGTCGCGCTCGTGCTGGGCAGAGCCCTCGCGCGGCAGAGCCGAGTCTCCGCGTGGCTCGACGGGCTCGCGACGCTGGCGTTCGTTCTGCCGTCGTCGATCCTCGGCGTTGGCATCGTCGGCGCATGGAATCGTCCGGCGACGAATTGGCTCTACGCGACCTTCGCCGTCCTCGTGATCGGCTTTGTCGCCCGCTACAGCGCCGTGGCGACCCGGACCTTTGCAGCGGCCGTCGCGCAGGTCCCACCGTCGCTCGAGGACGCGGCCCGCACCGTGGGGGCCGGCTACATCCGAAGGCTGGGGCTCGTTGTCGGGCTCGCGCGGCGAGGCCTCGTCGCGACGTTCATCTTGGCGTTGGTCTTCGCGCTGCGTGACCTCGAGACGGCGGCGCTCTTCTATCCGCCGGGGGGCGAACCCCTCACGGTGCGGATCTTCACGCTCGAGGCCAACGGTCCGCCGGCCGTGGTGTCCGCGCTAGCCATGCTGCACGTCCTCATCACCTTCGCCGCGGTGGGTGTGGGTCTCATCGTGCTCGGGAAGCGGAGCGCGCCATGATCCAGCTCGACTCCGTCTCGGTTCGCCGCGGGTCCACGCTCGTCCTGGATCGCGTGACGCTCTCTCTCGGCGCCGAGGTCGTGGCGTTGGTCGGCCCCTCGGGCTCTGGCAAGACGACCCTTCTTAGGGTGCTCCTCGGGCTCGAGGCTCCCTCTGCGGGACGCGTGAGTATCGACGGCCGAGTCGTGAGCCACGAGGGGCACGTGGACGTTCTGCCAGAGGAGCGGAATGTCGCCATGGTGTTCCAGGACCTCGCGCTGTGGCCCCATCTGTCCGTCCACGGCAACCTGGCGTATGGGCTCTCAGCTCGCGGCGTCGCCAAGGCCGAGCGTGAACGGCGTATCGCCCAAGCGCTGTCGTCGGTAGGCCTTGATGGAAAGACCTCACGGTCACCCCAGGAGCTCTCGGGCGGTGAACGCCAGCGCGTGGCCATCGCGCGGGCGCTGGTGCTCGACCCCGTCGCGCTCCTGCTCGACGAGCCGATGGGAAGCCTCGACGTCGCGTTGAAAGACGAGCTCTTGGGTCTCTTCGCACGCGCGTTTCGTGAGCGCGAGATCCCGATCGTCTATGTGACGCACGACCCGCGCGAGGCTGCGCGCATCGCCCAGCGCATCGTCGTGCTGGAGGGCGGACGCATCGTCCAGCAAGGCTCGCTGAGCGAGCTCGCTGCGGGCTCGGCGACGCCGTTCGTCGGGGCCTTCGTCGGCGCCGCGCGAGGTGTGGATGCCTGAGCGCCGCGTCTTCTACGTCACCGCGTTCGTGCGCGCGGTCACCACCAGCCTCGTTGGAGTGCTCATCGGCGTGTACCTCGCTCGCCAGGGAATCGCGGGCACCGCGCTTGGAACGATCGTGTCAGCCGGGCTCGTCGGCGCTGCGCTTGCCGCGGTCGTCGCCACGTTTCTTGCCGATCGAATCGGCCGGCGTCGCTTCCTCATCGTGCTCGCGGTGCTGTCGGTGCTCGGAACCATCGCGTTCGCCTTCAGCACGAGCCCACTTGCGCTCGCCGCCGCCGCCTTCGTCGGCATGCTCAACGGGATGGGCAAGGATCGAGGCGCGGCGCTCATCCTCGAGCAGGCCGCGCTTCCCGGCACCACTACGAGTGGGGGCCGCACGCAGGTCATCGCCTGGTACACGATGCTCCAGGATCTGGGACACGCCGCGGGTGCGCTCCTCGCTGGCCTGCCGACGCTCCTTGAAGCGACAACGCACCTGCGCGGAGCGAGCCCCCACCGCGCCACGTTGCTTGGCTGCGCGGCCCTCGGTCTGGTGGCCGTCGTTCTCTACTCGCGCCTGGGAGCGGACGTCGAGGTTGCCGCGGGCACCCGGAGTCCAGGGCTGGCGCCGCGCAGCCGCGGGATCATCACCAAGATCTCGGCGCTGTTCGCGATCGACAGTCTCGCTGGTGGGTTTCTCACGACGGCGCTGCTCTCGTACTTCTTCTTCGAGCGCTTCGGGGTGACCGAAGGCATCATCGGCGTGCTCTTCTTCGGCGCGCGCCTCATGAACGCCGCTTCGCATCTTGGAGCGGCGTGGCTCGCCAAGCGCTTCGGCCTCGTGAACACGATGGTGTTCACGCACATCCCGTCGAGTCTGCTGCTCGTGACGGTGGCGTTCGCGCCGACCTTTGCGATCGCCGCCGTATTGTTCCTCCTCCGCGAAGGACTCGTGGAGATGGACGTGCCGACGCGCCAGTCCTACGTGCTGGCTGTCGTGCAGCCCGAGGAAAGAACGTTCGCATCCGGGATCACCAACCTCGTTCGTCTCAGTGCGTGGGCTGTTGCTCCCGCGTTCGCAGGGGCGCTCATGAACGGCGACTCGATGTACCTCCCGCTGGTCATCGGTGCCGGGATGAAGATCACCTACGACCTGATGCTGTGGAGGGCTTTTCGAGGCATCCGGCCACCGGAGGAGGCTCCATTCCACCCGCAGCCAGGTGACGAACCGGCGCCGAAAGAAAGACCCTTGACTCCGTAGTAGGGTACGGGGTGCATGCTTTGGGTATGGAGGCCCTGACCATCGGCGAGGTCGCGAAGGCGGCCGAAGTAGGCATCGAGACCGTACGCTTCTATGAGCGGGAGGGGCTGATCGCCGAGCCGCCGAGGCGGCAGTCGGGCTACCGGCAGTACCCGCCCGATACGGTGCGTCGACTCCGGTTCATTCGCCGCGCGAAGGATCTCGGCTTCACGTTGAAGGAGATCAGGGAGCTGCTCGACCTCCGCGTGGACCCCACGAGGAGCTGCGCCGACGTGCGCACGCTGGCGAAGGCGAAGATGGTGGACATCGAGGCGAAGATGCTGGACCTGGCCCGGATCCAGGCCGCGCTCACGGAGTTGGTGCGCACCTGCCGGGGCAAAGGCCCGACCAGCGCGTGCCCGATCCTCGACGCGCTCGACGAGCAGGAGGGCGGACATGGCGATCGTTGATCTCGTCTACGCCCCCGATTGCCCGAACGTCTCGCTCGCCCGCGCGAACCTGCTGCTCGCGTTCGCTCGCGCCGGGGTAAGACCCAAATGGTCCGAGCACCGCATCGGCGATCCTGAAGCACCCGAGCACACGCGAGGCTACGGGTCACCCAGCATCCTCGTCGATGGGCGCGACGTCGCTGGACTACCGCCCTCGGCCGAGGGGAGTTGCCGAATCTACGAAAGCGCCGCGGGCCGGATTCACGCGCCCACCGCCGAGCAGATCGCCGGAGCGCTGACCTCCGCGCAAAGCCCGATGAGGAGCGCCGGTGCCGGTTGGCGCTCGAATCTCGCGATGCTGCCCGGGATCGGGTTCGCCTTCCTCCCGAAGATCGCTTGCCCCGCCTGCTGGCCGGCATACGCCGGCGTGCTCACGTCGCTCGGGCTCGGTTTCTTGCTGGACGTCCGCTGGCTCTTCCCGCTCACCGCGGCGTTCCTGCTCATCGCGGTCGTCGCGCTCGGCTTTCGCGCTCAGCGGCGCAGGGGCTTTGGTCCCTTCTTCGTTGGTCTGGGCGCAGCGGCGATTGTCCTTGCAGGCAAGTTCGGATTCGAAAGCGACCTTGCGATGTACGCGGGACTCGGGCTGCTCGTTGGGGCTTCGATTTGGAACACGTGGCCGAGGCGCGCCACTCCGGCGTGTCCGGCCTGCATTACCACCTGAGAAAGAAGGAGAACGTCATGGCAAAACGACAAGTGGAGGTCTTCAGCGCGGGCTGTGGCGCGTGCCAGGAGACCATTGACCTCATCAACCAGATCGGGTGCCCGTCGTGTGAGATCACGGTGCACGACATGCACGACGCGGGTGTCGCCAAACGGGCGAAGGGGCTCGGCATCCGTTCGGTCCCGGCCGTGGTCATCGACGGCAAGCTCGCCGACTGCTGCGCGGGGCGGGGCGTCGACGAGGCGACGTTGCGGGCCGCGGGTGTCGGCCAGAGCGCGTGACGTAGAGGTTCAGGTCTGCTTCCCCCCGGATCTGCGGGATGGGTGCTGCCGGCGAATGGGGTAGCATTCTTGGGTCGTGCTCGAAGCCCTCACGCAACCCCACGATCTGGCAGGACTTCCGGGCTGAGAACGAGTTGAAGTTTTACGCCCGACCTGAGAACTTGGTTGGTGCAGCCGACCGAATGGGGAGCACAGTCGAAGCAAGCTTCTCCCTGCACCTGCTTCCTCGCACCTTCGGTGTCGAGTCCAGGAGCTGGAGCAACGTCGGAGGTTGCAGCAACCTCCTCGCCAAACCTGCTTCCTCGCACCTTCGGTGTCGAGTCCAGGAGCTGGAGCACAGTCGAAGCAAGCTTCTCCCCGGACCTTGAAGATATCGCCGCAGACGGCGCTAGGAAGACGTTGTCGGTCATCACGCGTGACAAACGCGGGATCCCGAGCCGTCCTGGGACGTGCGATCAGCAGATCGTCAGCGGAGAATCAGTGCCGTCGCCACCTCCATGCGGGCGGCTCCCAGGTCGCATCGAGCGGCGCCTCGAGGACCGGGTCGAGGAACTCCTTGGTCGCCTTCGTCACCTCGTCGAGCGTCGGCCACGCGAGCTGGTCTTCCCGCGCCATGGAGGCATACGGCGCCGTCCACGCCGCGAGGGGCGCCGGTACCGACGCCGGCAGCGCGTGGGTCTTGCGGAACGTGAAGGTCTGCTCGAGCGCAGCACGCAGTCGCTTCGCATCGATGGAATGCGCAGACGCGAGGAGCGCGAGATCCGGCAGGTCCTTCACGCGCGAGTTCGGCCGCTTGCGCGGCATCGTGTAGGCGTGGAGCTTCTCGGCGATGTGCGTCTCGATCGGGTAGAGCCGCAGCGTCGGCGGGGCGATGCCCGCGAAACCGAGCACGTCCTCGGCGACCACGACGTCGGGCTCGCCGAGGATCGGATCGCCGAACGCGACGTCGACCCCGAAGGGCTGGCCGTAGATCTTGCCCGCGAGCTTGCACTCGGCGCGGAACCGGAGTCCGTCGTACTGCACGGCTTCGTTCAGCATCTCGGGGTGCTCGTCGTCCGGCACGATCTCGAACGCCATGAAGTCACCGAGGTCGAGACGGCCGGCTTGCTGGAGCTTCGCAAGCAGTTCATCGGGCGCCCCCACCATGCGCAGGTCGACGTCCTTCGTGGTCCGCGCGCGCCCGAGTCGCAGCTCGAGGACCAGCCCGCCCTTGAGCGTCGCGGCCTCGCCGACGATGGCAACGACGCGGGCGAGGAAGCGATCGAACACGAGCAGCTGCCGGCGGCGCGCGAAGTCGGCACCGCTCTTCGACGACGACTTGAGCCGCTGCTCCAGCGCCTGCTTGAACGGCTCGGGCGCCACGTAGGTGCGAGGCGGCTTCATGTTCCGATTCCTCCGAACGGTTCGAGCGCGCGCTCGACCTCAGCGAGCTCGCTCCGCGCGACGAGTCCGCGACGTAGCGCCTGGCGCGCAGCCTGCCCGAGGACCTCGGGCGAGACGCCTTCCTTGGCGCAGTCGCTCAGCGTTCGGCGCGGCGTGGTGACCGGCACCGCACCGAACCATGCGCGATCCTCAGCGGCCACGTCCGCGTGGTGCAGCACGACCTCGGGGGGCAGCCGGAAGCGGCGATGGCGCCACGCGCTCGGCACGGTGAGATGGACGTGGGCGGGCAGCACGTCCGACAGCCCGTGGAGCGCGAGCGCGGTCTGGTGGGACAGCACGCCGGAGCGCTCCGACCAGAGCCAGGCGATGACCAGCTCCTCGTGCTCGCCCGGGGGGAAGTGGACCAGGCGATAGATCCCGCGGCGCACGCGAGCGGTCTTCCCGGCGCGCGTGTGGTGGACGAGGAGCTGCGGCGAGTACCCCGATTCGGCCGCCTGCTTCGTCGTGAACATCCCCTGCTGGCCTGCCGCCGTCTCGTACAGGCGGTCCCAGTTGGGATGGACTGTTGGAGCCCCGACCATGCACAGAACGTAAGCCGGACTTTAGTTTTGAGCAAGCACGAAGATAAAACGTGGCTGTAGCTTCGTGCAGGCGTGCCCATGTCTCGACACGCCGCCCCTTGACGCTCGGCCCATCACGCAACATTACAAGTTGCATGAGGCGTGACAGCCGGCTTTCGGGGGTGCTCCACGTCCTGCTGCACATGGCGCAGAAGGGCGGCCCTGCGACGTCCGGCGACCTCGCCCAGGCGATGGGCACGAATCCGGTGGTGCTGCGGCGAGTGCTGGCCGGTCTCCGTGACCAGGGCTTGGTCCGGTCGGAGAAGGGGCACGGCGGCGGGTGGACGCTGGCCTGCGATCTCGCGAAGGTCACCCTGCGCGACGTCTACGGGGCGCTCGGCTCGCCAACGCTGCTCGCCATCGGGAACCGAACCGAGGCGCCCGGCTGCGTGGTCGAAGAGGCGGTCAACGCGGCTCTGAGCAAGTCGTTCGAAGATGCGGAGTCGGTGCTGCTTTCACGCCTCGGCGAGCTGACGGTTGCAGCGCTGAGCGACGATGTGCGGCGCCGCCTTGCCGCACGCGGAGCGGCGCACCACGACCACGCGGTTGGGCGGCTGCACCATGCTCACGGCGGGGGCGGGTCCCACGACGCTTGGGCCGATGCGGGCGCATTGGCCCGCGTGTTGGACGATCCGACGCGCGACGCGTG